>ULRP01029075.1_pt1 | contig 11649 bp, 9 predicted proteins | sample 1955521 | NCBI WGS metagenome assembly ULRP01 (sample SAMEA4835685, study PRJEB28245) | human gut metagenome | biome: gut microbiome; material: fecal sample | place: Denmark | collected 2008
GCTCCTTGGCAATTGCTAACAAGAGTAACTGCTGGTTTTCGGTCAGCCATGCACAATAGTTTTGGTATGCCATGGCTTGCTCCTCTATCAACTCTTGAATCACTTCATCCACTAAGTCCTTATTGATCTGCTCATCACGATGTTCGTAAATACCATGTAGGATGGCTTGTACATACCAAGTTACGCTGTCGGCTTGCGAGTAGATATAGGTGAATGTGTCTACATCTACCTCTCGTTTTTGTGATGACAAAAGACGATTGGCAAATGATAGATATCTTGACTCGGCGATACATGGTAGTGACATGACAAGAGAACTCTGGAAGAATGGGCGATTCGCCGACAAAAACATCTCTTCCATCATGTGCTGTTGACTGCCAGAAAATACGAAATATACATTGGGCAGGAATTGGATGTAGGAGCGTATCAATGCTTCCACTCCATCCTCTGGATAGTTCATGATTTGTTGAAACTCATCTATTGCCACGTAGCATCGCTTTCCAGATTGCTTCATATACTCGAAGATTCGCTTCAAGCTTTCTCGTCCCTCGTTTGGCTTCAAATCCAAAGAAAATGTTGGAGTGCCTGTCAGTTCGTCAATTGTTAGCGTTGGTCGCCAACTGCTGAAGAACTCCTGTACTTTACGCAAGGCGGATTGAGAGATTGTATCTAATTTCCCAATGATTTCCGAAGCCATAAGTTGCACCATCTGCTCCAAGTTCTTGGTGGCAAATATGTCTAAGTAGAAGCATTTCGCATCATCATATTGCTTTTCCAACTGTTGGAAGACATGATGTATTAATCCAGTTTTGCCCATACGGCGAGGTGCGACAAGCGTGATATTTCGCTCGTTATGGAGCGAAGTCATCATCTTCTCAGTTTCTTTCTCACGGTCACAAAAGTACTCTGCTCCTTTGTATCCATACATCACGAAAGGGTTGTTAATTGTTGCCATAATCTTATTGCGCTTTTTACGTTGCGCAAATTACGCAATAATTATCGAGACAACCAAATGTTTTCAAGTTTTTTAATAATTATCCCATATCATCAAACAAGTCATCCATTGTCAGTTGCACTTGTGCAATTGCTGAATAGGCATTGGGGCGGATGCCGAATGTAGTTATTAGCGTAGGCAAGATGCCATGCCGAACACCTGTCTCTTCTACAAAATCACGTCTTCTTCCATATACTGCTACAAACTCTGCTTTGCCAGAATTAAAATATTCTGTCAACTGTGTGATTTCTGTCTTTCTGCCTACTATTTGCTCCATAACTGATATTCTTTAGCTGTTTATTGCGTTGCAAATTTAAGGAAAATATTTGAGAACGCAAGCGATTCTTTAGCCAAATCGAAGAAAAAATGCTCGATTTGGCTATTGTTTGCTCATATTCCTCACCATCATTTGGAGATTAAAAAGAAATGTTGTACCTTAGCGGCATCATCCTAATAAATAAAAAATATGGGACATCAAGAAGATATTGTAAAAACAGAAAGTAAAATCATTGTCATCAGGGATACGCAAGTTATTCTTGACAGAGATGTTGCGGAATTGTATGGAGTAGAAACCAGAGAAATCAACCAAGCACTAAGAAACAACCCTAAAAAGTTTCCTCCAGGTTATGTTATTGAGTTGAATAACAACGAGAAAGAAGAACTCATCAAAAATTTTGATCGGTTCAAAAAACTCAAACATTCCACTGTTGCACCTCACGCATTTACTGAACAAGGACTTTATATGCTTGCCACTATTCTGAAAGGTGATTTAGCCATCAGCACTACCATTGCCATCATTGATACATTTACCCAACTTCGCAAATTGGCAAGAACCATCGACAAGGTGAACGAAGATGCTAAGGAGCATGGTATTTATCCGGACAAGAACACAGAGGACAAGATACAGACTGCCATGAACGAAGTCTTCGCCGACAACTTGCCACTGAAAATGCGCAAGCTTACCTTTGGTGTGAACCTGGGAATCCTCAAATTCTCTTTGGAAACAACAAGGGAATCCAAAGAATAAAAGAATATAAAAAAGCGGTTTCTATTCAGAGACCGCCTTTTTGTATGCCCTGCATTCTTTCGACCTGTACGGTTGGCACGCCCTGAAGGGTAGGGTGTGTGGGGCAAAACTTAAGTAAAAAGCAATACGCCAATAACAGGAGCTTATCGCTTTTCGCCTCCTGAAACAACATGATTCTGAACTGAGGTCATGACAGATACTATGAATTTGCACGGAAAATGCAAACGTTTGCGCAAGTCGTTTGCTTGATTTAGGTCAAGAAAAGATTGCCACTACAAAAGAAAATCATAACTTTACCACCGAAAACAAAAAACAAGAAGAATATGAAGAAAGTTTACTTGACACTTATTGCACTCTTAGCAGTAATCAGTGCTTCGGCACAGGGATGGCCGGCAAACTACAATGGAGTCATGCTGCAGGGCTTCTCTTGGAATGCATACGAGGCTGCACAATGGAAAGCTCTTGAGGCTCAGACTACAGAGTTCAAAGGATTCATCGACCTCGTATGGGTTCCTCAGAGCGGAAAATGTGCTGAAACCGTACAGGTAATGGGCTATAAACCCTATTACTATTTCAACCACAACTCCAGTTTCGGAACAGAAAACGAGTTGCGTTCCATGATCAAGACATTTAAGAACAATGGTATCGGAACCATTGCCGATGTAGTTATCAACCATCGCAATACCGAGGGTTGGTTCACTTTCCCAGCAGAGACATACCAGGGTGTGACCTACCAGATGAAATCTACCGATATTTGCAAGAATGACGATGGTGGCAAAACGGCAACACAAGCTCAAAAAGAAAGTGTTAACCTCAGCAACAACAACGATGAAGGCTCTGACTTCGGAGACTGCCGTGACCTGGACCACGAGAGCGCAAACGTACAGAAAGTAGTTAAGGCTTATCTGAAATTCTTGAAAGAAGACCTTGGCTACATCGGCTTCCGCTACGACATGGTAAAAGGTTTCAACGCAAGCCATGTGGGCGATTACAACACAGCAACAGGTATTCAGTACTCCGTAGGCGAGTATTGGGATGGTGTAGGCAATATCAAGAACTGGATCAACAATACAGGCAAGAAGAGCGGTGCCTTCGACTTCCAATTCCATTACAACATGACCGATGCTATCAGAAGCAACAACTGGACAAAACTGAGCAACAGCAGTCTGATGTCTGATTCTTCTTATCGTCAGTATGCCATAACCTTCGTAGAAAACCACGACATACAGGTACGCGAGGACAAGAGTAACGAGGGAAGCAAAGACCCTATCCCTACAGCATATATTCCTGCTGCTAACGCATTCATGATAGCCATGCCTGGTACTCCTTGTATCTTCCAGCCTCACTGGAAAGCATACGAGCACGAGCTGAAGAGCATGATAGAGGCCCGCAAATTGGCAGGTATCGCCAACACAAGTTCTTACAGTAATTATGCCAACAACAAACAGTATTTTGCCAATGCAGTAAACGGAACTAATGGACGCAAGTTGTTGGTTGTTGTAGGTATTCCAAGCATGATGACTACCCCATCAAAGACTGAATATACCCGCATTCTCTCTGGCAAAAACTACATGTACTATCTGTCAAACAACTCAGAGACAGCATGGGCAGACAAAGCTTCTGGCACATACGAAGAAGGATTCGAAACAACTCTTACCGCTGTCAGCAAGAACAGCAATGCCAAGTTGGTTTACACCACCAATGGCAGCGACCCTACAGCCAGCAGCACTCAGGCAACAAGCGGTACATCTATCAACATCAGCAGTTCATGCACACTGAAGGTGGGTCTGCTCATCAACGGTACTGTAAGCGGCATTCGCACTTATAACTATAGCATCAAGCGTTTCGAGCCATACAACATCACTGTTTATGTAAACACAGATGCCGTCAATTGGAAGAAGGTGAACTTCTACTATTGGGGTGACACTGATGATAAACCTGAATGGCCTGGAACCCCCATTACACAGACCAAGATGATTGATGGCAAGAACTGGTATTATAAGGACTTCACCATTACCCAAAAAGGCGGAATGCTCAACTTTGTTTTCTGTGAGCCTAACGATGCAGGAACAAAAGAGAAATCTCAGTCACTCGACATTACAGGCATCAACTCAACCGTCTTCATCAAGGTTGGTCCTGAAAAAAGCGGTGGAAAATATGTCGTAACTAATGTCACTAAAGAAGTAAACACTGGCATCGACCAGCCTATCACCGAGAATACAGGCAAAAACGTCAACAATGCCTGGTACACCCTTAGTGGTATGAAGATGAACCAAAAGCCCAACCAGGCTGGCATCTATATCCACCATGGCAAAAAGGTAGTTATCAAGTAAATAAAAAAACCTAACATATAATTCATCTATTCAACTGGCGGCTCACGTTATGCGAGGGTCGCCAGTTTTTCGTATAGAGTAAAATAGCCGAGAAAGAAGAAATATCATTTTTTCGGTAAAACATTTGGAAGCAAAAGAGAAAAAATGTATCTTTGCAAAAGATATTCTGCACTCGGCAATTATCATTTAAACAAAAAGGAGGTTTTATTATGGCAGAACTGAGAGATAGATACATCCGTTTCGACTGGGCAATCAAAAGATTACTCCGTCAGAAAGCTAATTTTGACGTTTTGGAAGGATTCCTTACCGTATTTCTGAATGAAGAAGTAAAAATCATAGAAATACTGGAAAGTGAAAGTAATCAGCAGAAAGAAGATGATAAGTTCAACCGCGTTGATATAAAAGCCAGAAACAGCAAGGGAGAAATTATCATTGTGGAAATACAAAACACAAGTGAGCTGTACTACTTAGAGCGAGTTCTTTATGGAGTAGCAAAAGCTATTACTGAGCATATCAACCTCGGCAACAGCTATAAGGAGGTGAAAAAGGTATATTCTATCAGCATCTTGTACTTCGATCTCGGAAAAGGTTCTGACTACATCTATATCGGACAGAACAATTTTACAGGTCTGCACACGAAAGACCAGCTCGTGATAAGTGCCAAGGAAAAGAACAATATCGTAAGAAAATCACCTTCTGAGATTTTCCCTACCTATATCCTTGTGCGTGTCAACGAGTTCAATAAAGTGGCAAAATCACCATTGGAAGAATGGGTAAACTATCTGAAGAATGGCGTTATCTCTCCAGACACTAAAGCTCCAGGTCTGCAAGAGGCTCGCGAGAAGCTAAAATACTACGAGATGTCGGATGCAGAACGTCACGCATACGACGAGCATATCAATGCCATCATGATTCAGAATGACGTACTCGGCAATGCTAAATTAGAAGGATTGGCTGAGGGAAGAGCTGAGGGAAGAGCTGAAGGAAGAGCTGAGGGAAGAGTTGAAGGAAGAGCTGAGGGAAGAGCTGAAGAGAAAAAAGCAATAGCCCGCAACCTGCTTTCACAGAACATTCCTTTGGAAATTATTTCCCAAGCCACAGGACTGAGCATAGAAGACATTCGGTTATGTCACCCTCACTCTTGAAGAGGAAATATTCAACTGTTGTTGGTGCGCTCTATTCTGAGCACCTGGTCGCAATAGTCGACCACAGCAGGACGATGGGTAATGAAGATAATGGTCTTGTCGTGAGAAGACAGAATGTTCTGCAACAGCTGGCGCTCGGTTTCTGGGTCAAGGGCACTCGTAGCCTCATCGAAGAGCATGATGCTGCGATTGCGCAACAGACTGCGGGCTATGGCTATACGCTGCGCCTGTCCTTCACTCAGTCCTCCTCCCTGTTCGCTGCAAAAAGTATCCAAGCCTGCAGGCAACTCCATCACAAAGTCGGCGCAACTCTTATGCAGAGCCTCCACCATCTCCTCATCAGTAGCATCGAGCTTACCCAACCGCAGATTGTCGCGGATAGTTCCGCTCATCAGCGTGTTGCCCTGAGGCACATAAACAAAGTTGCATCGATGAAGCGGAGTGAGCGTCTGACTCTTCACCTTATTATATATAGAGAGCTGACCTTGCTGCGGACGAAGCAGAGCCAGGATAAGGCGAACAAGAGTTGTCTTGCCAGCACCTGTCTCACCCAAGATAGCAGTACAGCTGCCTGGTGTGAAATCGAAATCGAGCTGATGAATGACATTGCGGGCATCGGAAGCTGAGTCGTCCTCAGACTGCTCTGCCTTGTAGGCATAACTCACTCCCTCAAGGCGAATGCCGCAAGGCGAGTCTATCTCTATTGGCTCACCCTGTTCCTCCAATGGATTTTCCTCCAACTCCATGAGTCGTTCGGCAGCAGTAAACACCCCCACAAAGGCAGGAACCAGCTTGGCAAGGTTGCGTGCCGGACCCTGTATCTTGTTGACAAGCTGCAGAAAGGCTGTCATGCCGCCAAAGGTAAGCGAGCCTGCACTCATGCGCACGGCAGCCCAAAGGAATGCCACCAGATAGCCCAAGGCAAAGCCAAAGTTAAGAACCAAGTTGCTGAACACGCTGAATATGGTCTTACGCACCACTTTGGAGCGAAGCTCGCACTGGGTGTTCTCCAACCGTTCCACCATGACGCTGTTACTCTCCAAGGTCTTGATAAGCATGCGGTGCTGGATGGTTTCCTGCAGCACACTCTGAACCTTACTGTCGGTATCGCGCACCTGACGGGTCAGGAATCGCATCTTGCCCATATACACCTTGCTGAAAGCCAGGAAGATGGGAATCATAACGACGATGACTACCGACAAGAGCTTGTCCATGGAGAAGAGATAGAAGAAGGCGCTGAGGAAAAGCGCCAGGACGCTCAAGGTACTTGGAATGGTCTCGGCAAGGAAGCCTACCACTTGCGACACATCCCCCTCAAGCCTGTTGAGCACATCACCCGAATGAAGGCGCTCCCTGCCCTGCCACTCCGAGCGAAGGATGCGGTCGAGCATACGTTGCTGCATACGGTTCTGCGCCTTGATGCCCAGGAGGTTTCTTATCCAGATGCCAGAGATGTTGAGTGCGAAATCGCATAATATCAGTCCACCCATCAATGCCACAGCCCAATAGATATTGCCCTGCACGGCATGCGAAGCCACATCGATGGCATGCTTCACCGCCCACACCTGTCCTAAACTGACAGCAACAGACAGCAAGCCGACGACAGCATTGAGCGTAGCCTGCAGACGGTTGCCACGCCAGGAACGCCAAAGCCACTTGAGCAGGGTCTTGGCATCATACTTGAACTTGGGAACCTTGATTATCTTCATCCATCTCTTCATTTGAATTCTTCACGCTTCGTTCTTCACTCTTCACTTAAATTCATCTTCCTCTCTGATCGGCACCCCACATCAACTTCTCTCTCAGAGTGGAGAAGTATCGTTGGTTGCGCTGTTTTACTATTTTAATGGTATGGGCAGCCTTGCGGATAACGAGACGTGTGCCTTCAGTCATTCGCTCACTGCGTCCGTCGATGGCAACAAGGTAGTTGTGGCTACGGCTCTCCACATCGAGTGTTATCTCTGCCGTATCATTAATGACGACGGGACGAATATTTAAACTATGAGGAGCCACGGGCGTGAGACACAGGCTGCTGCTCTGGGGAATGATGATAGGTCCGCCATTCGACAGGTTGTAGGCTGTAGAGCCCGTAGAAGTGGTCACAATTAGTCCGTCAGCCTGGTAGTTAACCAGAAACTCTCCATCCACCTGCGTGCGAATAGAAATCATGGACGCATCGTCACGCTTCAGTACGGCAATATCGTTAAGGGCAAAAGGATTGCCTGCCAAGACACCTCCCTCAGCCTCTACCTGAATGACGACATGTTCCTCTATCTGGCACTCACCGGCATACAAGCTGTCCAAGGCTGCCTCCACCTCGCCAGGTAACACATCTGCCAGGAAGCCCAGTCGCCCCATATTGACACCGATGATGGGTGTTCCCTTGGCTCCCACTCTGCTGGCAGCCTTGAGGAAGGTACCGTCGCCACCCATGGAGATGACATAATCCACATCGAAGTTGTAATCCTCGAACACTCCTGCCGCCTTCACATCGATGTGCTGACTGCGGGTGAGAAACTCGTAATAGGCATTCTCCACATAGATTTCGGCGTCTTTCTGCGCTAAATAGTCCAGGATCTTCTCTATCGAAGTAGACTTCCTGGCCTGGTACTCATTGCCAAATATCGCAAATTTCAATGGTTGTCGTGTCATTTATTTTGCTGTTTCAATTATTATTCTTACTTTTGCAAAGGTAATAATATAAATCGAATAATCAGACAAAAAGAACATAAAATTATGGCAAAGGTATACGAATTTCTTGCCAACGGCTTCGAGGAAATCGAAGGTTTGGCTCCGGTAGACATACTTCGCAGAGGTGGTGTAGACATCAAGACCGTAAGCATTACGGGCAGCGAATGGGTAGAAACTTCTCATGGCGTAACACTGAAAGCCGACCTGCGCTTTGAGGACGTGAAGGACTTCGGCGATGCCGACATGCTCCTTCTTCCAGGAGGAATGCCAGGCAGCACTCATCTCAACGAGCACGAGGGCGTGCGACAGGCGCTCATCGCTCATCACAAGGCCGGCAAGCGCATAGGTGCCATCTGTGCTGCCCCTATGGTATTGGCAAGCACGGGCATCCTCAACGGCAAGAAGGCTACCTGCTATCCTGGTTTTGAACAATACTTTGCTGCCGACACCGAGTATACTGGCCAACTGTATGAGGAGGACGGCAACGTGATAACAGGTGAAGGTCCGGCTGCTACCCTGCCCTATGCCTACAAGATATTGAGCTACTTCGTAGGCGACGAGGCTGTGGCAGAACTGCAGAAAGGCATGAGGTACACACACCTGATGAGCAACAAATAATTCTTAACTCTTCACTTAAATTATGGATTACGTAATCATTGTTGCCGGAGGCAAAGGACTGCGCATGGGAACAGAGACGCCCAAGCAGTTTCTACCTGTAGCCGGCAAGCCCATACTGATGCGCACTATAGAGCGCTTCTACGAATACAACCCCGACATCAACATCATCCTTGTGTTGCCCGAGAGCCAGCAGGAATACTGGCACCAACTTTGCGAGGAGCATCATTTCGACATCAAGCACCAGATAGCCAATGGTGGCGACACCCGCTTCCAGTCATCAAAGAACGGACTGGCGCTTATTCCCGATGACGCAGACGGAGTGGTGGGAATACACGACGGTGTGCGCCCATTCGTATCAACCTCAGTCATAGACGAATGCTACGAGACCGCCCGCGAGGAATATGCCGCCATACCCGTATATGCTGTGACCGACACACTGCGCTATATAGACCAGCGTGGAGGAGGCAAAAACGTGATGCGCGACGACTATCGTGTGGTACAGACTCCTCAGACTTTCGACATTGCTCTTGCCAAGCAAGCCTTCAATCAGGGTTACAAGGCTCAGTTTACCGACGATGCCTCGGTGGTGGAAAGCTTAGGATGCCAGGTAGCAATGGTGGAAGGCAACCGCGAGAATATCAAGATTACAACCCCCTTCGACATCAAGGTGGCAGAAGCCCTATTAGCAGAATAAGAACAAGGGAATTCTTCACTCTTCATTCTTCACTCTTCACTTAAAAAAATGAGTAGTATTTTAGACCAAGACATCATGTACCTGCCTGGCGTAGGTCCTAAGAAGAAAGAGATTCTGAGCAAGGAGCTCGGCATCTGCTCGTATGGTGACTTGCTGGAATACTATCCTTATAAATATGTAGACCGCACCAAGGTGTTCCACATCAGCGAGCTGACACCGGAAATGCCCTTTGTACAGATAAAGGGAAGGATCCTCAGTTTCGAGGAATTCGACATGGGGAAACGCAACAAACGGGTAGTAGCCCACTTCTCCGACGGATTCGGAGTGGCTGACTTAGTTTGGTTTCGCGGCGCACAATACATCTACAAGACTTACAAGACCGATACCGAATACATTGTTTTCGGCAAGCCAACGCTTTATGGCGGACGTTTCCAGTTTGCTCACCCCGATATCGACGACGCACAGTCGCTGCAACTCTCCGACATGGGCATGCAGCCCTACTATGGCACCACCGAGAAGATGAAAAAGATGGGGCTTACATCGCGCGCCATAGAGAAGATAGCCAAGGCGCTGATAGAGAAGCTTCCTGCCCTGCCAGAAACCCTGCCCGACTTTATCACCCATCGTCTGCACCTTGTCTCACGCGACGAGGCCTTCCGCAACATACATTATCCACACTCTCATCAGGAACTGCAGAAGGCACAGGTGCGGCTGAAGTTTGAGGAACTGTTCTACGTGCAACTCAATATATTAAGGTACGCGAGCGACCAGCGACGCAAATACCGGGGATATGTGTTCAACCGTGTGGGAGAGATATTCAACAGTTTCTATGCGAACAACCTGCCTTTCAGTCTTACCGGAGCACAAAAGCGGGTGATGCATGAGATACGCGCCGACATGTGCAGCGGCAAACAGATGAACAGACTTCTGCAGGGAGATGTAGGATCGGGCAAGACACTCGTGGCACTGATGACCATGCTCATAGCACTCGACAATGGATTCCAGGCCTGCATGATGGCTCCTACCGAAATCTTGGCAGAACAGCATCTGCAAACCATCAGGGAGTTTCTGAAGGGGATGGACATCAGAGTGGAACTGCTGACGGGCATCGTAAAAGGCAAAAAGCGACAGGCCATACTCGACGCATTGGCTTGCGGAGAGGTGCAGATATTGGTGGGAACTCATGCCATCATAGAAGAAACCGTGCAGTTTGCACACTTAGGACTGGCTGTCATAGACGAACAGCATCGCTTCGGTGTGGCACAAAGAGCCAAGCTATGGAGCAAGAGCCTGAATCCGCCGCATGTATTGGTCATGACGGCAACCCCAATACCACGCACCCTTGCCATGACTATATACGGCGACCTGGATGTAAGTGTCATCGACGAACTGCCGCCTGGCAGAAAACCCATACAGACGCTGCATAAGTTCGACACCCAACTGACCTCTCTCTATCAGAGCATCAGACGCCAGATCAACATGGGGCGACAGGTCTACATCGTATTTCCGCTCATCAAAGAGAGCGAGAAGAGCGATCTGAAAAACCTGGAAGAAGGCTTCGAGACTCTCAAGGAAGCCTTCCCCGACTACAACCTCAGCAAAGTGCACGGCAAGATGAAACCTGCAGAGAAGGAAACTGAGATGGAGAAGTTTGTGAAGGGCGAAACCCAGATACTCGTTGCCACAACCGTCATCGAGGTAGGCGTCAATGTGCCCAATGCCTCGGTTATGGTGATTCTGGATGCGCAGCGATTCGGACTCTCTCAGCTACACCAGCTCAGAGGACGAGTAGGACGAGGAAGCGACCAAAGCTACTGCATCCTGGTAACCAACTACAAGTTGAGCGAGGATACAAGAAAGCGAATCGACATCATGTGCGACACCAATGATGGATTCCGAATAGCTGAAGCCGACCTGAAGCTTCGAGGCCCTGGCGACCTGGAGGGAACGCAGCAAAGCGGAATAGCCTTCGACCTGAAGATAGCCAACATAGCACGCGATGGTCAACTTGTGCAACTGGCAAGACAGGAGGCGCAAACTGTTATCGAGGCCGATCCGCAATGCAGTCTTCCCCAGTACGCACCACTATGGTCGAGGCTCAGAGAGCTGAAGAAAACCAACATCAACTGGGCTGCCATCAGTTAGCGGCA
>ULRP01048147.1_pt1 | contig 11630 bp, 9 predicted proteins | sample 1955521 | NCBI WGS metagenome assembly ULRP01 (sample SAMEA4835685, study PRJEB28245) | human gut metagenome | biome: gut microbiome; material: fecal sample | place: Denmark | collected 2008
CCGGGGGCAAACTCATAAATGCGCACCCCCGCCCGGAGCAGCGGCACATAGTAGGACCGGCTCAGCCGGAACACCAGCTTTTTGTCCGGGATGCCGGGCAGCACCAGCCGGACATCTACCCCGCGCTTGGCCGCATTTTTCAGCGCATCGAGCATTTCTTCGCCCACCGCAAGGTAAGGCGTATAGATGTAGATATACTGCTGCGCTTGGTTCAGGATGTTCAGGTAGACCGTCTCCGCCAGCGGCTCTTCGTCCAGCGGGCTGTCCGCGTAAGGCTGCACGATGCCGTCCGAGGTTTCGGGCAGCTTCGTGGGCACAAAGGGAGCGTAATCCGTTTCCTGCGGGCGGAAGGCATTCCAGCTGTTGAGGAACATGACCGTAAAGTTCCAGACCGCCGCCCCTTCCAGCCGGATGGCGGCGTCCTTCCAGTAGCCGAACCGGTGCTCGGCGTTGATATATTCATCGGCAAGGTTGACGCCGCCCGTGTAGGCAATGTTGCCGTCGATGACCGCGATCTTCCGGTGGTCGCGGTGGTTCATGACCAGCGACACCAGCGGCACCACCGGGTTGAAGGGGATGCAGCGGATACGGCTGCGCTCCATCCGAACAACGAAATCCGTCGGCAGCCCCAGCAGACTTCCGAAATCATCGTAGATGAGCCGGACGTCCACCCCCGCGGCGGCTTTCCGCTTGAGGATGGTCTCCACGCCGTCCCACATGATGCCGGTCTTAACGATGAAAAATTCCAGAAAGATGAACTTTTCCGCCCTTTCGAGGTCGGCCAGCAGTTTGGGGTACATGGCCTCGCCGCTGGGGAAATATTCCGCGTCCGTGTGCTTCCACGCCGGGTAGGGGCCGTATTTTTCCACGTAGCGGCTCAGGTTTTTGGCCGACCGTTCCAGCGTGTCGGTCTGGTCCTCCTGCGGGGCAAGGTCGGCGGTGTGAGCCCGTTCCACCTTCTGCATCCGGGTGCGCAGCCCCTTGGCCGGGGCCTTATTGCCAAAGGCAAGGTAAAGCGCGCCACCCAGCAGCGGCAGCAGCCCGATCAGAACGATCCAGCCGATCTTGTAAGCGCTGTTTTCGTCCTTCCGGACAAGGTACAGCACGATGCAGATGCTCAGCGCCTTCAGCAGACCGTTCAGCCAGACCCGGCCCGTGGTGAAAGCCCAGAACGCCCACAGCAGCCACGCCGCCTGCAAAAGCACCAGTGCAATGGTGACGGTGGCCCGATTGATGATCCGGCTGAAAAATTTAACGAATGGCAGTCTGAACACGCTGCACCCCTCCCCCGCCGTCCCGCGGCTCTTATGATGGAGATAGTATAGCGCAGCTTGGCTCGGTTTGCAAGGCGGCTTTCTTACGCCTCTGCGTCCTCATACCCAACCAGCAGCCCGCCCAGCTCAGCGTAGTAGCTGCACAGGCCGCCGCAGGGGTTCACAACGACCTGTGCGCCCTCGAAGACCGCCTCGATCATATGCTTGAGGCGCTCGGCGGCGGCGGGGTTGTCGCAGTGGGAGACGATCACCCGGCCGCCGGCATAGCCGTGCTCCTTGAGTTCCAGCACGATGCGTTCCAGTGCGCCGTGCTCCCCCCGCGTTTTGCAAATAACGTCCAGCTCTCCCGCCGCGCTGGCCTGACCAATGACCCGGATGCCCAGCATCCGCGCCACAGCGGCGACGGCGGGCTTTACCCGGCCATTGCGGGCCAGATTCGCCAGCGATTCCAGCGAGAAGAGCAGATGCGTGTGCTCGTGGTAGCGGAGCATCTCCGCACAGATGGCGTCGAAGTCCTTCCCAGCCGCCAGCTCGTCCCGCAGGTGCTCAGCCAGAAGTTGCTGCTCCGGGCCGGTGGACAGGCTATCCAGCACGAAGACCCGCTTGCCGGGGTGCTCCTGCTGGTATTCTTCTGCCGCCAACTGGGCCGCATTGAAGCAGCCGGACAGGGTACCCGTGATGGTGACGGCATACACCTCGTCGGCTCCCTCGAAAGCCTCCAGCCAGTCGCTGACGTTCGGGCAGGAGGTGGAGGTCTTTCCTTTGTAAGTGCGCAGGGTCGTTGCCATGCCCACAGCGTCCAGCGTGCCGTCGTCGCGGTACTCCTCATGGTCGGTGATGATCTTCAGCGGGACACAGGCGAAGTCCACGCCCTCCAGCGCATACAGGTTTGCGGCGGAGTCCACAACGATCTTGGTCTTCATAAGCGATCTCTCCCTTTCAGCGGCCGGATGCGCCGCCACGTCTTCATGGTTGTCGGAGACATGATATCAGTTTTTCAAAAACCTGTCAACTGTTTTTGCAAATTCTTTCAAAAGATTTCACACACCTGTTGACCCCGCTGGAAAAATACGCTATACTATCCGCATGAAAAAAGAATCGAACCGCCGCATTGCGGCCTGTGCCGTGGATTTTGCCCTGCCCCGGTACGAAGAGCTGCCTTCCGTTGGGCTGTATCTCGACCAGACCGTTCAGTTCGTCAACGGGTATTTTCGTTCGTTTCAAGGGGTGGAGCTCACCGCCTCCATGGTGAGCAACTATGTCAAGAAAGGGATCATCAGCCACCCCGTCAAGAAAAAATACACCCGCGAGCAGCTGGCCAGCCTGATCTACATCGTCGTCTCCAAAACCGTCCTCTCGATGGAAAACATCGACACCCTGTTCAAAATGCAGCGGCAGCACTTCTCCGCCGCACAGGCTTACGATTATTTCTGCGACGAGCTGGAAAACTGTCTGCCCTACGTCTTCGGCCTGCGCCATACCATCCGGGACCTTGCCGAAGACGCCGGGGAGGAAAAGCTGCTGCTCCGCAGCACCATCATCTCCGCCGCCAACAAGATGTATCTGGACTGTGCCTTCGCCGTCATGCGGCAGGAGGAAGCCCTTTGGCCGGGCATTCTCGCCGACCTCGCCTGAGGACGCCGTGTTCGATGAATAAAAAGAGGCTGCTGCACGTTCGACTAAAACGACGTGCAACAGCCTCTTTTACATTATAAAAGCAGACAACCGCTCAGAACAAATCGAGCATGTTGTCCAGATAGACAGCCTCCCGGACGTGGAGCTGGTATTCCGGTTTGGTCAGATAGTGGAGCAGAAACTCCAAGATCAGGGCGCTGCCAAGGCCGCGGCCCTCGATCTTGAACTGCGAAAAGCCCATGGGCAGGTAGCAGTCCCGGATGTCCTCCACGCCGATGAAGCTGGGGCTTGCCATCGCCTTGGAGAAGCGGTAGCCCTCTGCCGCCTTCGGCGCGGCACAGCGGTGATCCGGGCAGGGCTCACCGAGGTTTTTGCGGCTGACATTCTCATAGCACCGTTTCCGGTCGGTGCAGCCGACCCAGCAGCACTCGTTGCAGAGAAACTCCACCTTGTCCTTCAGCGTCTGCGGCAGAGCGTCCAACTCCGAAAAGGCTTTGTTTAAGCGGAAATCCGGCACGACATAGCGGAACTCCTCCCGCTGCAACTCCTGCAAAAGCCGGGGAAACTCCGTCAGCACCTTGGTGGTGGAGGAGACGAAGTACAGCGCCGGATAGGTCCGTTTCAGGTAATCCAGCAGCAATTCCGAGTGGACGATGACGCCGCTTTGCACCCCGCCGCCGGCCGCGAACCGGGCGCAAAGGGCATTGCACTTCGGGTCGGCAAGGTGCTCTTCCCGCAGCAGAGAGTTGCTGAATGTCAGGCGGGCGGAGATGCCGTACTCCTGCGTCAAAGCAAGGACCTCGCCGGGGTCGGCGCTGCCGAAGCCGGTGCGTCCCCCGCCCCAGATGCAGTCCGACGGGGCACCGTAGAGCGAACCGATCTCGCACCAATCGTAAAAATACTCCCGATGGGTGCGGAACAACGGCAGAAAGACGCGGTACAGCTCATAAAACTCGAACAGGCCGGGCAGATGATAATACGCCGTGTGCTTCATGGCCGGATCACAGGTACGCGACCGTCTCCGACAACGGCTTTCTGGAAGCGTGGTTGGGCAAGGGCTTGGTGCCCTCGGCGGCGTAGCCAAGGTCGAGGATCATCAGGATCTCCTCGTTCTCCGGCAGCCCCAGCGCCTCGGCCAGCTTGTCCGGGTCGAAGAAGTTCAGCCAGCAGCTGTCCACTCCCTCGTTGGCAGCAGCCAGCATCAGGTGGGTCGCCACGATGGAGGCATCCTCCACACCGGAGTTCCGCTTCCCGCCGGGGTAGGTAAAGGTATTGTTCCGGTCAAAGGCCACGACTACGCAGGTGGTGGCGCCGTAGCGGCAGGGCGTGGCAGCGTCGATCTTCGCCAAACCCTCTTCAGACTGGATCACATAGATCCGCTGCTCCTGCAGGTTCTTGGCCGTCGGCGCAAGGCGGCCCGCTTCGAGGATGGCGTTCAGCTTCTCGGCGGGAACTTTGCCGGGGCCAAACCCTTTGCAGGAATAACGATCCTTCACAACTTCATGAAATTCCATAGTCTTGACCTCCCTATTCTGGATGGCTTTAGTGTATCACGCCCCGCAGAAAAAGGCCAGAGCTGTTTTGCACAAATCCGGCGGCCCGATTTGCCCTCTGTCTTTCAGAGCCGGTAGTATCTGCCGGTCGAATGTTTTAGTGCCCCGCTTTCGTTCCCTTTTGCAGCGTCTCGTGCATCGCCCCCATCAGGATCAGGATCACCAGCAGATAATAGGGAAAAATGGCGATGGTCGTATGGTTTGCGGCCGCGCCGAACAGCGGCGGCATCAGGCAGTTGCCGATGTAGGCGCTTGCCATCTGCACCCCGATGATCGCCTGTGAATTTTCCGCCCCGAAACGGCCCGGCGTCCCATGGATCAGGCTGGGGTAAATGGGTGCGCAGCCGAAGCCGACCAGCAGCAGCCCCGCCAAGGCCACCGTTTTCCCCAGCGGCAGCAGCAGGAGCACGACCCCCATCGCGATCAAGCCAAGGCCCATCCGAACCATCTGTGCATCGTTCAGCTTCAGGGTCAAAAAGCCGCAGAGGGCCCGGCCCGCAGTGATGCCGAGAAAAAACAGGCTGGCAAAGCTGGCGGCAGTTTCCGGGGAGATGCCCCTGTTCAGCACCAGATAGCTGCTGGCCCACAGACTCGTGGTCTGCTCCAGCGAGCAGTAACAGAAAAATGTGACCAGAACCTCTTTCACGCCGGGGATGCGGAAAATTTGTTTCAGGGTCAGAGCCTTTGCGGGGGCCGTTTCCTGCTCCCCTGCGTCCGCAGTCGTTTTGGCCTTCCAGAGCGGGAGGCTCAGAACGATAATCATCGACAGTACCACCTGCATCCCGCTGATGATACGGTAGCCCATCTGCCACCCGGCGCCTCGCGTCAAGGCAGCCCCCATGATGTACGGCCCGACTGAGGCACCAATGCCCCACATGCAGTGGAGCCAGCTCATGTGGCGGCTGGCGAAGTGGAGCGCCACGTAGTTGTTGAGGGCCGTATCCACGCTCCCGGCACCGAGGCCGTAGGGAATGGCCCACAGGCACAAAGCCCAGAACGAATTGCTGGCGGAGAAGCCGAACAGCGCCGCCGCCGTCATGGCCACGCTGATGGCTGTGACGCCGCCCGCCCCGAATTTCCGGGTCAGTCGGTCACTTTGCAGGCTGGAGATCACCGTCCCCACCGAGATGATGCAGAAGATCACGCCGGAATAGGAGACCGGGACCCTGAGCCCCTGATAAATGGACGGCCACGCCGCCCCCAGAAGGGAATCCGGCAATCCCAGACTGATAAACGAGACATAGATCACGGCCAGCAACAGGTGGATCATCTTGCATTCCTCCTTTTCATTGATGCAATCATATCACACAAAGGGAGGAATCTATAGGACAGATCCGCTTGCTTTATACAACAAAACCGTCATTTCCACTTCTATCTGCCCATCCGCTCCGATGCTTCAAGGCGTGATGTGAAAACGAAATCCTGCTTCAGCCGATTTGTTTTCAGCAGCCGATGCACGCAGACACGGTCATCTTTCCTTCCCTGCCTTGACCGGCCGCGATCCCAGACCGGATAAGATTCAGAAAAGATTTCCGTATCCCTCTTGACAGCCTTCCCCCATTCTGTTTTAATACCTTTGATAAAAGGGAGTAAAGAGCAGTTTTCGTTTTTTCATTCGGGAAACTGCTGCATGGCAGCGTCATCACGGCAGAAATGCCCGATGTCATGTGTTCGCTTGAGACTTTTGTCACAGACAAGGTACTGTGGCAGAAGTCTCTTTTTTCTTGCCGCCGTACCGGAACACAAGGAGGTAAGAAAAAATGAACTTTCTGAACACATTCGCAAGTCTGTTTTCCAACTTTGGGAACCTGACGTGGCAGATGGTGGTAATGTGGGGCATCGGTGCGCTGCTCATCTACCTCGCCATCGCCAAAAAGATGGAGCCGAGTCTGCTGCTGCCCATGGGCTTCGGTGCCATTCTGGTCAACCTGCCGCTGTCGGGTGCCATCACACAAGGGGACACCGTCGGCCCCATTTCCGCCTTGTTTGAAGCGGGAATGTCCAACGAGCTGTTTCCCCTGCTGCTTTTCATCGGCATTGGCGCCATGATCGACTTTGGCCCCCTGCTGGAAAAACCGTGGCTCATGCTCTTTGGTGCCGCCGCTCAGTTCGGTATCTTCTTCACCCTGTTTCTGGCGGGCTTCTTCTTCGACCTGAGGGACGCCGCTTCCATTGCCGTGATCGGTGCAGCGGACGGGCCCACTGCCATTTTTGTGGCAAACACCCTCAATTCCCAGTACCTCGGTGCCATCATGGTGGCAGCTTACAGCTACATGGCATTGGTGCCCATCGTGCAGCCGCCGGTCGTCAAGCTGCTGACCACCCGGAAAGAGCGCCTTATCCGAATGCCCTACGAAAAAGGCAATGTCAGCCAGCTGACGAAAATTCTGTTCCCCGTTGTGGTGACCATCATCGCCGGTATGGTGGCTCCTGCCAGTGTGGCTCTGGTGGGCTTCCTGATGTTCGGCAATCTGCTGCGGGAATGCGGCGTGTTGAATGCGCTCAGTGAAACGGCACAGAATGTTCTGGCAAACCTCATCACCCTTGTGCTGGGCCTGACCGTGGCCGGGCAGATGACGGCAGACAAGTTCGTCCGTCCCGACACTCTGCTCATCCTTGCACTGGGTCTGGTGGCTTTCGTCTTTGATACGGCGGGCGGTGTGCTGTTCGCAAAGCTGCTGAATCTGTTCCTGCCGGAAGGCAAAAAGCTGAACCCGATGATCGGCGCGGCCGGCATCTCGGCCTTCCCCATGAGCGGCCGTGTGGTCAATAAGATGGGATTGGAAGAGGATTCTCAGAATTTCCTGCTGATGTACTCCATCAGCGTCAATGTTTCGGGGCAGATCGCATCCGTCATCGCCGGCGGCCTGATCCTGACCCTGATGGCTTAACGGAGGTACGCATATGCTTCATCTTTCTTCGTGGATGACCACGCTGCCCATGATGTTCATCGGCATGGTCGGCATCATTCTCGTCATCGGCGTCATTGTTTTGGCCGTGATGCTGCTGAACCGGTTGACCAGCCGGAAATAATTTATTTCGTCGAAGCAGACGCAAAAAGCCCCCGGAGAGCCTTTTCACAGCTCTCCGGGGGCTTGCATTATACACTGGGCACCGATGTTCCTCACACCGATGCACGGCTGTTATTCAATTTCGATCAGGTTGGGGTTCACCGGCAGAGCCTTCTGCTGCTGCGGTGCGGGCAGCGTGATGTGCAGGATGCCATCCTCGAACTTTGCGTGGATGTCCTCCTTCTTCACGGCGTCCCCCACATAGAAGCTGCGGGCGCAGGTGCCGGAGAAGGTCTCGCGGCGCAGGTAGCGGCCATTTTGATCTTTCTCGTCATTGCTGTGGCTGCGGACGGCCTGAATGGTCAGGTAGCCGTCGTTCAGCTCCATCTGAACATCTTCCTTCTTGCAGCCGGGCAGGTCAACGGCAACATCATAGTTGCCATCGGCGGTCTGCTTTACATCGGTCTTCATCATGTTTGCACCGCGCTTGCCGAAGGTTTCACGCTCGTCACGGTTCATCGCACGCTCCAGCGCGCCATCGTTCCAGAACGGGTCAAAGAGATCATCGAACAGGTTTTCATGGAAAATAGTCGGCATAAACATAAATCATTCCTCCAATCCCGGCGTTCGGGTCGGGTCAAAAATCTTTATGTTACCCATTCGGCGGGGCTTTCCGGGGAGCCTTGCGGCTCTCTTCTTTGCCCTTCCTCCTGAGCACGGCCCAGTTATACCACACGTTTTTAGCACTGTCAAGTATAGAGTGCTAAAATTCACAAAAGAATAATACTTTTATAATATTCCATGCAATCTTTTCAACTGCACCTGCCGCACAAAGGACGAAGCCCAGCGTCAGAGATATTTCTGGATGGTCGGCACAAGGATATTCATATTGATCGGCTTTGAAACATGGTCGTTCATCCCGGCATCCAATGCCGCCTGTTTATCTTCGGAAAAAGCATTTGCAGTCATAGCGATGATGGGGATATCCGCTTTGGGGAGATCATCCATCCTCCGTATCTTTTTTGCCGCATCGTAGCCGTTCATCACAGGCATCTGGATGTCCATAAGGATCAGCTGATAGGTTCCGTTCGCAGCTTTTTCCAGCATATCCACACATTCCACGCCGTCTTTGGCGCGGTCTACCGTGCAGCCCTCTTCCTGCAGCAGCTCGACGGCGATTTCCGCATTCAGGTCGTTGTCCTCGGCCAGCAAGATTTTTGTACCGGACAGGCTCTTTTTGTCCGAAGAAGTGGTATCCCGTTTTGCCTGTGTTTCCTCCTGCGATGCAATGCGGCAGGGAATGGTGACAGCAAATGTGGAGCCAACACCGATCTTGCTCTCCACTTCCACGGTGCCGCCCATCAGCCCGACCAGCTTTTTCACGATGCCCATCCCGATGCCGCTGCCTTCCACTTTGCTGACAGTGGAAGTGCGCTCCCGTTCAAAGGGTTCAAAGATATGCTTCTGGAACTCCTGCGACATTCCGATGCCGTTATCGGCAACCGTGATCACCGTATCGCACCAGCCCTCTTTCTTGCCGGGCTTCTGCGTGATATCGCAGTGGATCGTGCCACAGGCACCTGTGTATTTGACTGCATTGCTGACAAGGTTCGTGCAGACCTCGGTCAGGTGTGGAATATCCGCATAGACATACGGATGCTGCAGCTGTGCTGTCACCGTAAGCGTCTGCCCCTTGCTGTCTGCCTGATTCTGGAACATCGCAATGCAGTTACGGAAGTCCTTCTCCACATCCGAAACCGAATACTCGATCTCCGTCTTATCATTCTCGATCCGGGCGAGATCCAGAACATTGTTCAGCAGCATCAGCAGGTTCTGTCCGCACACCTGAATGTTCTCCATGTATTTTTCCAGCTTTTCAGGGTCGTCCAGATGCCGGGAGGCAAGATCTGCGTAACCGATAATGGCGTTCATGGGCGTACGGATATCATGAGACATATTGAACAGGAAGGTGGACTTGGCGCGGTTCGCGCTCTCCGCGTTTTCCACAGCGACCTGCAATTTTGCATTCAGCTCCTGCGTATCGTTTGCGGCTTTCTTTGCAGCAGCTTCGGCTTTACGCGCTTTCTGGAGCAGCTTCAGGATCGTGAGCAGAACCGCTGCAACGGCAATGCTGCTAATCAGCAGAACCATAAAGAAGTTATCCTTTATAAACTCGCTCAGGGTAACCTTCCGCGCAGAGCTCTGATACATTGCAATAGAACCGGCAAGCAGATTGATCGGCTTTGCCTTGATCGTTTTGTTCAGGATGGACAGCAAGCTGCAGTTTCCGCTATTGACCGCAAAGCAGGATTTTACAGGGTTCAACAGCGGAACGCTGTAAAAGCCGTATTTCTTACTGTAATTTTCCTCACTGCTGATCCCGGTAACAAAGCAATCTGCCCGTCCGGTTTCCATCAGCTTTGCCGCATCCTCCTGTGTATCACAGTCCACGATCTCCCACTGCGGATAATAAAACGCAAGGTACTTTTTCAGGGAAAGCTTGTTTTGGGGAACGGCAATGCGGTTTGCCTTGCTCTCGTTAAAGTGCTCTTTGTTCGTGACCGCCATCAGGTTGGTGATCCACGTTGTGCTGGTACAGGCGATACGATACTCTTCCGCCAGATTCGGGTTCTGGTCGAAATGGAAGATCATGTCGATCTCGCCTGATTTCAGGGCATCGAGTTCCGCTTCTATGCTGTCATAGCCGACGATCTGGAATTCCAGTTCCTGATTTCCAAGACAACCTGCTGCAAACTGAATATAGTCCGTGATCGCCCCGGTAAGCTTCCCGGTGGCAGGGTCATAGGTGCTGACGCCGCCATCACTCGTCAGAAAGCCCATCCGGATCGCGCCGTGCTTTCTGAGCCACGCCTTTTCCTCCCCTGTAAGGATGGGCGTATAATCCAACGAGAAATACCGTTTATACAGATCCGCCGTATAAAAAGGATCCGCTTCGTCCAACACGCTCATTGCATAATCCAGTTCTTCCTTGATATCAGGCCGGTCCTTATTGATCGCATAGTAGATGCTGGATTCTCCCACACGGGTCATGGTCGAAATGCCAAGCTCTGCCCAGAAAGCTTCTTCCAGTGAAACAAAGCAGTCGATCTCGTGGTTTGCCAGCTTTTTCTTCACATCCTCGTTGTCGGAAATGTTGACGTGTTCCGTTTTTATGCCGTGTTTTTCCTCCCATTCGGTCAGCATCTCTTCCGGTTCCGTTCCCATCAGAACACCGATCTTTTTGCCATTCAGCGTTTTGAAGTCGGAGGCGGAGATGTCTGTGCGCGAGAAATCAGCATAGAGGTAATATTTTTCTTCCCCCATCGGCTCGTCCGAAAACAGCATCTCCTCAGCGCGGTCTTCCGTATAGGAAATATCGCCCATGATGTCGATCTCGCCGTTTTTGAGTTTTTCAAAACAGTCTGACCAATCGCAGGTCACATACTCAAACTGCCAGCCTGTATAGCCGGATAGTGTTTCCAGCAATTCGTAGCCGTAGCCTTTTCTTGCACCCCTCTCGTTGACATAGTTGAAGGTGTCCTCAAACGAGCCGACACGGACGACCTTTGCAGGGGCGGTTTCCGCGGCAGCCTTCACAGGGAGCACGGCTGACAGCAACAGCAGTAGGCTCAGCATCGCACAGACGCTTTTCCGCATCAGCGTCTGCATGGTTTCGCTCGTTCCAGAGTTTTTCATTTTTTTCCAATCTTTCTCCGCCCCAGACGGTCTCATTCCGGTTTCATTTCCATTGCACAGGTTTCAAGAAGTTCATTGCAGCATGATTCATGCCCTGTTGTCAGCAGTTTTTTGAACAGTATATACCAACATATCTAGTATGTATTGTAACATTCCGACAGAAGCATTTCAAGAGTTTATGTTTGTGAATACTACCTATTATTTATGATCCGTGCTTGTTCGTGCTTGACAAAAAATCCGCCGGGGAGCCTTCCAACTGGGAAAGCTCCTCGGCGGGATTCGTCTAGTGGGTCTGGGTTTTCTCGGTGGTGTTCTTTTCCTCCGCAAAAAATCGTTCTACGTTTTTCTGTGCCGAACCAGTTCCTGCAAGGATCATACCACGTTTCCCGCCAAAGCGGTATCGGTCTGCCCGGTGTGTTCAATCCAGAATTTTTCCGTCAATGGAGATGGTGACCACCTGC
>ULRP01026667.1_pt1 | contig 11625 bp, 7 predicted proteins | sample 1955521 | NCBI WGS metagenome assembly ULRP01 (sample SAMEA4835685, study PRJEB28245) | human gut metagenome | biome: gut microbiome; material: fecal sample | place: Denmark | collected 2008
AACAGGCATGACCGAGATCATGCCTGTTCCAAGAATTTTGAGTTTTACTGTCTTACCAGCAGGGGGCCTTTGGGTCGCTTCTTTTTGTTTTTATGCGCCGAGGCGCCGGCGAAGGCGCGCGGCGATCTCATTCAGGAATTCGGCAGAGTTAACGCTCTTTACCCGATTCTTGTCCTCGACAAGACCAGAAAGATCCTTGGTCATCACGCCGTCGTTCAATGTCTCTATGCAGGATTCTTCCAGTTTGTCGGCAAATGCGACAAGGTCGGGAAGGTTGTCCAGTTCTCCGCGCTTACGAAGCGCGCCGCTCCATGCATAAATCGTTGCCATCGGGTTTGTCGAAGTTTCTTCTCCCTTAAGATAGCGGTAATAGTGGCGGGTGACGGTGCCGTGCGCCGCTTCATATTCAAACTTGCCGTCGGGAGACACCAGTACGGACGTCATCATCGCAAGACTTCCGAAAGCGGTCGACACCATATCGCTCATAACGTCGCCGTCATAGTTCTTGCATGCCCAGATATAGCCGCCCTCACTGCGGATCACGCGGGCAACCGCGTCATCAATCAGCGTATAGAAATAGGTGATGCCGAGTTTTTCAAAGGTCTCTTTATACTCTTTTTCATAGAGATCTTCAAAGATAAGTTTGAATGTCTGGTCATACTGTTTCGAGATGGTATCCTTGGTGGAAAACCAGAGATCCTGTTTTGTGGCGATGGCATACCGGAAGCAGGAATGGGCAAACGAAACAATGGATGTATCCTTATTGTACTGCGATTGCAAAACGCCGGGACACTCAAAGTCGTATACGGTTTCGCGGAAAGTTGTTCCGTCGTTTCCCGTAAAGAGAAGTTCTGCTTTGCCGGGGGTCGGAACACGGTATTCGGTCGCGCGGTAAACGTCGCCGTATGCGTGACGGGCAATGGTAATCGGCTTTTTCCAGTTACGCACCGCCGGCTTGATGGCGGGGATCAGAATCGGTGCGCGGAATACCGTCCCGTCGAGCACGGCACGGATAGTGCCGTTCGGACTCTTCCACATCTCGCTCAGATGGTATTCCTCCACGCGCTGTTTATTCGGCGTGATGGTGGCGCATTTTACCGCAACGCCGTATTTCTTGGCCGCCTCCGCACTTTCAAGCGTAACACGGTCGCGCGTTTTTTCACGTTCGGGAAGTCCGAGGTCGTAATACTCGGTCTTAAGATCAACAAACGGAAGTATCAGGGTGTCTTTGATCATCTTCCAGAGAATCCGGGTCATTTCGTCGCCGTCCATTTCGACAAGCGGCGTTGTCATGGCTATTTTTTTCAAATCCTTATTCTCCTTTCGTATAGGGCAGAAGACCGCCGGCCTTCAGAATGGCCGCCTGCCGTTCCGAGAAAGCGGCAACCAGCGGAATCTTCACCTGACGGGTCTTGTTTTCCAGGAGCACTTCCCCGCTTTCGAGCGCATGGAAGAGGCCGTCCATGGAAAGAATATCGCCCTCGGCAATCTTTTCATAGTCGTCGGGATTACGGAATGTCAACGGCAGAATTCCGGCATTGACAAGATTCGCCGCATGGATACGCGCAAAACTTTTGGCGATCACGGCGCGCACGCCGAGATAAAGCGGAACCAGCGCCGCATGTTCGCGCGACGATCCCTGACCGTAGTTGGAACCGCCCACGACAAACGAGGAGCCGGCGGCCTTGGCACGTTCCGCGAAACTTTCGTCGCACACGGCAAAGCAGAAGCGGGAAAGATACGGAATGTTTGAACGATACGGCAGGATTTTGGAACCGGCGGGCATGATGTGGTCGGTCGTGATGTTATCGCCGACTTTCAGCGTTACGGCAGCTTCGATATGATCGGTCAGCGCATGCGTTTCGGGGAACGGCTTGATGTTCGGGCCGCGGAGAATCTCCACGTTTTTCGCTTCTTCGGGAGACGCGGGCAGAAGAATCGCGCTGTCGTCTATGCGGTAATGCGCAGGAAGCGTAATGGTCTCATAGGCGCCGAGTTCGGTCGGATCGGCGACAACGCCGGCAATGGCCGAGGCGGCGGCAAGTTCGGGCGATACAAGGTATACCTTGGCGTCCTTGGTTCCGCTGCGCCCTTCAAAGTTACGGTTAAAGGTACGGAGTGAGATGCCGCCGGAATTGGGCGAAAAGCCCATACCGATGCAGGGACCGCAGGCACATTCCAGTACACGTGCGCCGGATTGAAGAATATCGTTCAGCGCGCCGCATTCGGCGAGCATGGCCAGAACCTGTTTGGAGCCGGGGGACACGGAAAGCGACACATTGTCCGCAATCTTTTTACCGCGGAGAATAGAAGCGACGCGGAGCAGATCGGCAAGGCTGGAGTTGGTGCAGGAACCGATGCAGACCTGATCGATCTTCATTCCGGCCAGTTCTTTCACCGACTTCACGTTATCGGGAGAGTGGGGGCAGGCGAGAAGCGGCGTGAGAGACGAAAGATCAATGTCGATCACGCGGTCATACACCGCGTCTGGATCGCTTTCAAGCGGTATATAATCCTCTTCGCGCCCTTCGGCTTTCAGAAACGCGCGCGTGACTTCGTCGGACGGGAAAATAGAGGTGGTGGCGCCGAGTTCGGTTCCCATATTGGTAATGGTCGCGCGTTCCGGTACCGACAGCGTGGACACGCCCTCGCCGCCCCATTCGATGATGGCGCCGACGCCGCCCTTCACGGACAGAATCCGCAGAATTTCAAGGCTGACGTCCTTTGCGGTCACATACGGACGGAGTTTGCCCGTCAGGTTGACTTTGTACATCTTCGGCATGGTGATATAATACGCGCCGCCGCCCATGGCCACGGCAACGTCAAGGCCGCCGGCACCCATGGCCAGCATACCGATGCCGCCGCCCGTCGGCGTATGGCTGTCGGAACCGATCAGCGTTTTGCCGGGCTTTCCGAACCGTTCGAGATGTACCTGATGGCAGATGCCGTTGCCGGGACGGGAAAAGCGCAGGCCGAATTTTTTCGCCACGCTCTGAATATACCGATGGTCATCGGCGTTTTCAAAGCCGGACTGCAAGGTATTGTGATCTATGTAGGCAACCGACAGTTCGGTGCGCACACGGGGAATACCGATGGCCTCAAATTCGAGGTAGGCCATGGTGCCCGTAGCGTCCTGCGTCAGCGTCTGATCAATGCGGAGCGCAATCTCCGTACCGGGAATCATCTCCCCGGAGCAAAGATGTGCCTTGATGATCTTCTGTGCAATGGTAAGTCCCATATTATAATCTGATTCCTTTCACTTCGTGATCTTTCATATATGTTTTCACAAGAGATTCCATTTCTCCCGAGCTGATGACTGTCTGGCGTTCGTTTTCATACTGCTTGTCGACCCATTCTTTGATATACAGCGTAATACCGTCCTGCTTTCCGATATGCAGGTCTTCGGGAATACGGTAGTGCTGATTCAGCCAGTAGGCAATGCCGGCAAGGCCGGAGGTTTTGGATATGCTCACCGCGGCGTCGCGGTTCAGGATTTTCTTTGTATCGAAAATATTGTATATTTCTTCGTCTTTCATCAGACCGTCCGCATGTATGCCGGCGCGCGTGACATTGAAATCCTCGCCGACAAACGGCGTCATCGGTGGTATCTTATATCCGATCTCGTGCCGGAAATAGTCGGCGATCTCGGTAATGACCGTAGGATCCATTCCGTCCAGCGTACCGCGAAGCGAAGCGTATTCAAACACCATGGCTTCAAGCGGAATGTTGCCCGTACGTTCGCCGATGCCGAGCATCGAGCAGTTGACGGCGGCCGCGCCGTAAAGCCATGCGCACGTTGCGTTCGGCACCGCTTTATAGAAGTCGTTGTGTCCGTGCCATTCCAGCATTTCGCTCGGCACGTCGGCATAGTGCTGCAGACCGTAAATGATGCCGGCAACGCTTCGCGGCAAGGCTACTTCGCTGTACGGCAATCCGTAACCCATCGTATCGCAGGCGCGAATCTTGATGGGGATTCCCGCGTCGCGGGACATCTTCTGAAGTTCGGTGACAAAAGGCAGTACAAAGCCGTAGAAATCGGCGCGTGTAATATCTTCAAGGTGGCAACGCGGGCGAATACCGATCTCAAGCGCGGCGGCAACCGTCTTTTTGTAATACTCCAACGCCTCATGACGGTTCATACCGAGTTTTTTGAAAATATGATAGTCGGAGCAGCTCACAAGAATACCGGTTTCCTTAATGCCCATGTCGCGCACCAGCTTGAAATCGGACAATGTGGCGCGGATCCACGTGGTAATCTCCGGGAACGGCAGACCCAGTTCCTGGCATGCCTCCACCGCTTTCCGGTCGTTTTCGCTGTATACGAAAAACTCCGTCTGACGGATAAGACCCTTTTCCCCGCCGAGGCGGGCAAGCATGCGGTAAAGATCCACAATCTGTTTTACCGTGTACGGTGCCTGGGACTGCATACCGTCGCGGAAAGACGTGTCGGTGATAAAGATTTCCTTCGGCATATCAAGCGGCACGCGGCGATGGTTAAACGGCGTTTTCGGAATTTCTTCGTAGGGATACACCTCGCGATAGAGATTCGGTTCCTTGACATCCTGCAGTTCATATATGTAGGAATGTTGTTCAAGCAGATTGGTTTTCGGTGATATTTTCAGCATGGATACCTCTTTCTCCCCGCGGAGCGGGATATGTTACGCACGGCGGAAATCTCCGCACAAACTGTTTACTTTCTATTATATACACTTTTTTGCAACTTGTCAATGCATTTTCGCATATTTCGGATTCAAAAATTGCATTTTCACAGAATTTGTAGCGTTCATTCCCGATTATAGTCCGAAAAAATGAAGAAATCGGTTACATATCATGCAAAAAACGGATTTTGAAAGCACTCCATGCGTCATATCCGGAAAAAGCGGCGCTCCGCCGTCCCCGTTTTATTCGTCCGGCCACGTAAAACGGTATTCTCCGCCGGCGGGAAGCACAAGTTCCTCCGCCTCGCCGTTTACGGTCACCGTCATATATATATCCGTGTCCGACAGGTTGACAACGGCGCCGTTTTTCACACACAGGCCGCGCACCGCCGCGGCATACCGTTCGATCTCGGACAGCGTTGCTTTGTAATAATCATCACCGGAGAAAAAGGATAAAAATCCTTCAAGATCCCGATATTTCAGGTTTTTGTTCGGCGTTCCCGGAAGCGTTCCGCCCGCGATACCGGAAGAATCGATCTCGCTCGGATGCCCCCATACATAAAAGACTTTGAGTTTCCCGTCATCGGGCAATTCCTCATACTGCGTGGCATAGGCGTTGACATATTCTTCTTCCTTTTCGCTTTTCAGAGCCGACTGATGCATCGTCGGCTCCCAGAGAAGAAAGTCATCAGGCAGATCAAAATCATTTTTGATGTTCACGTCGTATCCTTTGCCGTAAGGAATACGGCGGCTGTTGGTAATACCGATGGCACGGAAATAGGCGAAGCAGATCTCGCCGTCGGTCATGCCGGCAAGCGTTTTTTCGTCCAGCGACGCCCCGGCGGCCGAAAACATCTCGGCAAGCGCCTCGTTATCGCTGCGTTCGGTGACTTCGGACAAAAAACGATAATCGGTCGTATACGGAATGGCAAAAGCGGAAACGGCGCGGTTCACATCAAAATCCGGATACTCCGACAACAGCGTTCCGAGCGCCTCATTCAGGCAATCGCTTTGCCTCTTGACATCGGACAGCAGTAAGGAGAGCGGCCACTCCTGTTTTTTATAGTTCTCGTTATGCGACGAGGAATGATTGCCGACTTCATGCCCCTCGTAAAGTTCAAGTTCCGCGGCCGTGCGACCGCCGTACGAAATCATGAATGTTCCGCGGAAGCCGTAATCGCGTAGCAGTGCCGTCACGTAAGAATCATATTTTTTATTTCCGTCGTCATAAGAAAACGTGATCGCCTTTCTTGTGTGACCCGGATAATAGTTGAAGTCCGCCGTCACGGTTTTGCCGTTTGCCAATGTAAACAGAAACAAGCCGTCGCGTTCTTTTCTGAGCCCTGTCACAGTCATATCCCCCTCCCTGGAAAATGAATCGGATTCTTCGGACGTCTGCCCGTCCGCGTCATCGGATGTGCGGTCGCCGAAACAGGAAACCAGCGGCGAAAGCAAGGTAAAAAGCATAAGTAAAAAACATAGTAGACCGGTTTTCCGCATTGTCCTCCTCCTTTTCGGAATTCATATAAAATTTGCCCGCGGGCAATACCTGCGGGCATTAAAAGCGTCAGTTTCTTTTCAAAAGAACGCGTTCTTCGTATTCCTTTGCTGCGGCATAGTAATTTTCTTCGCAGTGTTCCCGCTTGAGGTATTCTCCCCATACGTCGCCGTAAGGCAGCATCTTCACTTCTTCTCCGAGGCACATAAGCCGCGTGAAGTCGCCGGCGTCCTGCGCCGCCTTCATCATGGCGTTCGGCATAAGAAGCGCATAAAGCAGGGCTTTCTGCATGGCGCGCTGACCGGTAACCCACGCCACAATACGGTTGATACTCGCGTCGAAGTAGTCGAGGCCGATTTTTACCTTGTCGCAGGCGTTGTTGCGCACGATTTCTTTGGCGATCTCGCAAAGTTCATCCTCAAACAAAACGACATGATCGCTGTCCCAACGGACGGGACGCGTGACATGCAGAGCCACTTTGTCGTAAAAGGCGAGAAGCGACGGAATTTTGTCGGAAACCACCTCGGTCGGATGGTAGTGACCGTTATCGAGGAGACAGCAGATGCCTCTCGTCGCCGCGTAATTCTGGTAAAACTCGTTGCTTCCGACGGTGTAACTCTCCACACCGATACCAAAGACCTTGCTCTCCACCGCGGGGATCACCCATTTCTTGTCGTACCCCTCAAGCATACGGTCAAGCGAATCAACAAGGCGGAGGCGCGGCGAAAGACGATCGGCCGGTACGTCCTTATATCCGTCCGGAATCCATATGTTGACAAGGCAGGGACTGTTCATCTCGCGGCCGAGATACGCGGCGATCTCCAATGACCGGCGGCCGTGTCTTATCCAGAAATCGCGCGTTTCTTTATCGGGGGACGACAGGGTAAGTCCGTCTTTCATTTTTTTATGCGCGAAGAAAGTGGGATTAAAATCAATTCCCTGAAGACCGTTTTCTTTTGCGAAGGTTACCCACGGCGCAAAATGACGCGGTTCGTATTCGTCACGGTCGATTTTTCCCGCGTCATCGCCGAGGATCGCATAGGACGCGTGAAGATTAATGCGTTTTGTACCGGGCATAAGAGAAAGCGCAGTCGCATAATCCTGCATCAGTTCCGCGGGAGTGCGGGCGCGGCCGGGATAGTTTCCCGTCGTCTGGATTCCGCCGGACAAAGCGCCCGCGCCTTCAAACCCGAGAACGTCGTCTCCCTGCCAGCAATGAACGGAAATCGGAATTTCCCGCAGTTTTTGCATGGCGCCCTCCGTATCAATGCCGTAGCGTCCATACACTTCTTTTGCATTTTCGTACGAATTGTTCATATGTGCTCCTTATAGACAAATTTTACTTTTTATATCAGAATTCAGTGGATTGCAATAAATTTATTTGATTTTGGTTCGCTATGACATTTTTTGCATGACACGGTAAATTCATTACCAACGATTATTTTGCGAACACAGGATCGCCGGTAGCCTCTATACCGAGAGAATGATAGGTTTTGCCGTCGCCTTCGGGAACCATAGCGGAAAAATGAGCTTCACAGCCGCGCAATGCGCCGAGTTTGTCGAGAGCCGCCGCCGCGTCGGGATTTTCATCGGCCGCGAGCGTCAATGCAATCAGCACTTCGTCCGCATGCAGGCGGGGGTTCTTGTGGTGCAGATACTTCATTTTCATATCGCATATCGGGCGGAGCGATTCCGGGCTCAGTATACGTTTATCGTCGTCTATACCCGCCAGATACTTCAAAGCGTTGAGGAGAAGCGCGCCGGGAGCGCGGAAGAAACGTGAAGTCTTCGCCGTCACAACATGTCCGTCCGGGAGAACCATCGCCCCGGCGGGAGTGCCGGTCAGACGGTTTTTCTCGCGGCACGCCGCAATGGCCGGGCACAGTTCCTCGGATACGTCCGCCTGCCGCATAAGTATCTCCATTTTAGCGGTGGCATGCCCGTCGCCGCCGCGGCGTTTTTCCTCTACGGCGGTACGGTAATAGCGACGGAGAATCTCCATGCGCGCGGCGTCGGAAACCGCAACGTCGTCATAGATGCAGTACCCAGCCATATTCACGCCCATATCGGTCGGAGAATGATACGGCGATTCGCCGAGAATCTCTTCCAGCATAGCACGGAGAACAGGAAAAATCTCTACATCGCGGTTATAGTTGACGGTGGTAACGCCGTAGGTCTCCAGATGGAAAGGATCGATCATGTTCATATCGTCAAGATCCACCGTTGCGGCTTCATACGCAATGTTGACAGGGTGCCGGAGCGGGAGATTCCACACGGGAAACGTTTCAAATTTCGCATAGCCGGCCGTGATACCGCGCTTATGCTCGTGATAGAGTTGCGAAAGACAAGTGGCCATTTTGCCGCTTCCGGGGCCGGGCGCCGTAACAACGACAAGAGGTTTTGAAGTTTTGATATAATCGTTTCTGCCGTACCCCTCTTCACTGACAATCCGGCGGATATCCGACGGATAACCGGCAATCGGGTAGTGCAGATAACTCGGAACACCGATGGAAGCGAGGCGGCGGCGGAACGCGTCCGCGCCTTTTTGCCCGGTGTATCTCGTAATGACTACACTGCCGACATAAAGCGAAAGCTCGCCGAAAATGCGGATCAGACGCAGAACGTCTTCGTCATATGTAATGCCGAGGTCGGCGCGTATTTTGTTTTTCTCGATATCGTCGGCATTGATGGCAATGATGATTTCACAATCCGTACCGATATTCTGAAGCATACGTATTTTGCTGTCCGGTTCAAATCCCGGAAGCACGCGCGACGCATGATAATCGTCAAAGATCTTACCGCCGAATTCCAGATACAGTTTGCCGCCGAACGTGGCAATGCGTTCGCGTATATGCTCCGACTGCAGAGCAATATATTTTGCGTTGTCAAAACCCTGTCGCATATTTGTCCTCTATATATTCTATATAAAATTAAATACGCAAACAGTATAACACAATTTTCTTCCGTTTGCAAGACAAAAAGAAAAAAAGAAAATCGCCCGCCGCCGCACCGGTGACCGGCGAAAATGTTCTTTGCCTGCCAGAAAGTCTGCGATTATATGGATTTATCTTTACTTATTCGTGTCGATATTTGAGACGTTATTTTTATATTTATGCATTTTTGTTACCATTTTTATGTCTAAAGCGTGATAATGTATGAACAAGTTTTTGTTTCGGCAATATTCGCGCCTCGAATGGACTATTTCGCGTTTTCATGTTCTGAAAGCGGATTTTTCCCGTAATGTCCTATCCGGCACTACACGGCACCTCTTTTTTACCGTTTTGCAAGTTTTGACACGCCACAATTTCAAATTCCGTCGCGATACCCCGTGAATACACCCTGTTTTCTTCTTTTTTTCAATTTTTATGAATTTTTTCAAAAAAATATTGCGTTTCCTCGTTGACAAATCCTGCATACGTGTGTATAATAGTTATTGTAATTATTTTTGCGGATTATCCGCGAGTATTTTGGAGGTTTTTATGGATTTCAAGAATAAAGAACTTGCCGATCTTATGGAACGCGTTATCAAACGTAACCCCGGCGAACCGGAATTCCATCAGGCAGTAAAAGAAGTGCTCGAATCGCTCGAACCCGTTGTGGAAAAGCACCCCGAATATCTGACGCAAGGCGTCATGGAACGTCTTGTTGAGCCGGAACGTATCATCAAGTTCCGCGTGCCGTGGGTCGATGACAAAGGCGTTGTCCGCGTGAACCGCGGTTTCCGTATCCAATTCAACGATGCGATCGGTCCGTATAAAGGCGGCCTGCGCTTTCACCCGTCCGTATACGAAGGCATCATCAAATTTCTCGGCTTTGAACAGATCTTTAAAAACTCCCTGACGGGACTTCCCATCGGCGGCGGCAAAGGCGGCTCCGATTTCGATCCCAAAGGTAAGTCCGACGCAGAAGTCATGCGCTTCTGTCAGAGTTTCATGACCGAACTTTATAAGTATGTCGGCGCGGACGTTGACGTTCCCGCGGGCGACATCGGCGTCGGCGGCCGTGAAATCGGCTACATGTTCGGCCAGTATAAACGTCTCACCAATACCTACAGCGGCGTCCTGACCGGCAAAGGCATTCCTTACGGCGGCAGTCTTGCCCGCACGGAAGCAACCGGTTACGGCCTTTGCTACTTTACAAAAGAAATGCTTGCCGATAAGGGTCTCTCCTTTGAAGAAAAAAACGTTATCATTTCCGGCTCCGGCAACGTTGCCATTTACGCAACCGAAAAAGCCACAGCTCTCGGCGGTAAAGTCGTGGCGCTTTCCGACTCGAACGGTTATATCTACGACAAGAACGGCGTTGATCTCAAGGCCGTGAAGCAGATTAAAGAAGTTGAACGCAAGCGCATAAAAGAGTATCTCACCTACCACCCCGAAGCGGAATATCATGATGGCTGCTCCGGCATCTTCACGATTCCCTGCGACATCGCGCTTCCCTGCGCAACGCAGAACGAGATCAATGAAGAATCCGCAAAGATCCTTGTGAAAAACGGCGTAATCGCCGTTGCCGAAGGCGCCAACATGCCCTCCACACCCGAAGCCATCGCCGTCTTCCAGAAGAACGGCGTTCTGTTTGGGCCTGCCAAAGCCGCCAACGCCGGCGGCGTAGCGACCTCCGCTCTCGAAATGTCCCAGAACTCCATGCGTTACGCCTGGACATTTGAAGAAGTCGATAAAAAACTGCACGACATTATGGTGAACATTTATCACAATGCCGCCAAGGCCGCCGCGGAATACGGCATGAAAGACAATCTGGTGGCCGGCGCGAATATCGCAGGCTTCCTGAAAGTTGCCAACGCTATGCTGGCACAGGGCGTCTGCTGATCCGAAGCATACAAAACCCCGTAGCGAAAACGTATCGGCGATATAAAGTCGCCGTCTCCCGCATCGCAAAAGGCATGGGAAAAACAATATAAAAACACCCCGCCGGACGGTTAAATGTCCGGCGGGGTGTTTTTTACCCATCTCTTGTTTTTGATTCCTGTGAATCTTTGTTCCTCAAAAAAGTATTGCTTTCTCCGTATAAATCCTGCAACCGATAAAGTCTGTTCTCTACCCCACCTCCGACATTCCGTCGGTATTCCGTTATCCCCGTATGCGGATTCCTGCGTCACTCGAAACGCTTCCGCATCGACGGTCTTCAAAACGGTCTGTCAATTCACGGACATACCGCCGCTGTTTTTCTCGTTATTGTCTCGCCGCTGTAATTCGGGAGAGCGGCGTTTTCGTGCGGCTACGCTATGCAAGAGGCCGCACAATCATGTTGCCACAATAGCCCTCGCCCCCGCAAAATTACGTCGCACAAGGCTACAACCACGCCGCCGCACGGAATAATATGCCGTGTGCTTCCCGTTTGCTACCTAAACGGTAAGTAAAACCACGTCATACTCTCCAATACGCTCCGGCCTATGTAAAGGCTACGCTGTGCGCCATCGGCCATTCGATTTTCACCGATGACGAATCCCCG
>ULRP01050454.1_pt1 | contig 11592 bp, 9 predicted proteins | sample 1955521 | NCBI WGS metagenome assembly ULRP01 (sample SAMEA4835685, study PRJEB28245) | human gut metagenome | biome: gut microbiome; material: fecal sample | place: Denmark | collected 2008
CCATGCCTCGGTCGTGCTCTATAAGCACGGCACGGGCGTGAACCTGTCCGCGCGCTCGCTTGGCGAGATCAACGTGCAGTTCATCATGGAAAAGCTCGGCGGCGGCGGCAACTCTACTACCGCCGGCGGCCAGGGGGCCGATGCCAGCGGCGACGAGGTGCGGGCGCGTCTGCTCAACGCCATCGACGAATATATGGAAGAGTGACGCTCTTCCCCACAACGTAAATCACCCCACAAGGAGGAAACAGATATGAAAGTCATTTTAACGCAGGATGTGAGAGGTCAGGGCAAAAAGGGCCAGCTCATCGACGCAGCCGAGGGCTATGCAAGAAACTTCCTGCTGCCCCGCAAGCTCGCCGTGCTCGCCACGGCTGACGCCATCAACACCATGAACCTGAAGGAAAAGGCCCGCCGCGCCGAGGAGGCCGCGAACCGTCAGGCCGCCGTCGAAATGGGCGGCAAGCTCAAGAACGTGACCGTCAAGCTCACGGCCAAGGGCGGCAAGGAGGGCAAGCTCTTCGGTGCCATCACGAGCAAGGAAATTTCCGAGGGCCTTGCGAGCCAGTTCCAGCTCGACGTGCCCAAGCAGAAGATCGTGCTCGACGAGCCCATCAAGGCCTTCGGCACCTACGAGGTCAAGGCCAAGCTCGGCTACGAAGTGAGCGCCAGGTTCTCCGTCAGCGTGAGCGAGGAGTAAGGCGCAAGATTACGCAATTAAGGAGGTCTTCTCGTGGAAGATATCTTCTACCGGCAGATGCCTCATTCGCTCGAGGCCGAGCAGTCGGTGCTCGGCTCGATGCTCATCGACGCAAACTGCGTCAAGGACGTGATGGAGCAGCTCCGTCCCGATGATTTTTACTTAAAGCAGAACCGCGAGATCTTCGAGACGATCTACTCCATGTTCGTCTACTCCAAGCCCATCGACGGCGTGACCGTCGCGGGCGAGATGGAGAAAAACGGCACCTATGAGGAAAGCACGACGCGCCCGTACCTCGCCCAACTGATGGACGTGACGCCCACGAGCGCAAACGTGATGGAATACGTCGGCATCGTACGCGACAAGGCGCTGCTGCGCGCGCTCTATACCGTGGCGGGGGAAATTTCCACCATGGTGCAGGACGGCACAGGCGGCGCGTCCAGCGTGCTCGACGCGGCGGAGCAGAAAATTTACGCCGTGCGCCGCGGGCGCAGCGCGCAGAGCATGGCGAGCATCGGCGTTGTTTTGCAGGGCGTTCTCGACCATTTGAGCGAGCTGAGCGCCAACGGCGGCAAAACGCTGCCTGGCCTCCCCACGGGCTTTGGCGTACTGGACGACAAGATGAATGGTCTCAACAAATCGGACCTTGTGCTGCTGGCCGCACGTCCCGGTATGGGTAAAACGAGTATGGCGCTGAACCTTGCGCTGAATGTCGCGCGCTCAAGCGGGCAGGCCGTGGCCGTGTTCTCGCTCGAAATGTCGCGCGAGCAGCTCGTGACGCGTATCTTATCGAATCAGGCGACGGTCGAGAACCAGCGTCTCGTGACGGGCAACCTGCGTGAGCAGGACTGGGTCAACATCGCAAACGCCGCATCTGTCCTCTCGGGGCTTGACATTCTCATTGACGACAATCCGCTGCTCACCGTTGCGGACATGAACGCCAAGTGCCGCCGTATCGACAATTTAGGTTTGGTAGTCATCGACTACTTGCAATTGATGGCGTCCTCCGGCACGAAGGGCTACAGCGGCGAGAGCCGCCAGCAGGTGGTCAGCGATATTTCCCGTATGCTCAAGATCATGGCAAAGGAGCTTCAGGTTCCCGTGCTGTGTCTTTCCCAGCTCTCGCGTGCGAACGAAAAGCGCGAGGATAAGCGCCCCATGCTCTCCGACCTTCGTGAATCGGGTGCCATCGAGCAGGACGCGGATATCGTCATGTTCCTGTACCGCGACGATTATTACAACGAGGACTCGGAAAAGCGCAACATCGCCGAGTGCATCATCGCCAAGAACCGCCACGGCGAAACCGGCAAGGTCGAGCTCGCCTGGTCGCCGCAGTATACGACGTTCTCGTCGCTCGACTACCGGCATGAAGAGGACTGAGCTGCCGCGCGCGGAAGCACTCTGCGCGCGCTATCTCGACAAGAACCGGCCCGTGCTCGCCGCCGTGTCCGGTGGTTTGGACTCGATGTGTTTACTGCATTTTCTGCGCGGGGAGGGGTATGACGTCTCCTGTGCGCACTTCAACCACCAGCTTCGCGGCGAAGAGGCTGCGCGTGACGAAGGCTTCGTCCGCGCGTGGTGCGAAAAAGAGGGCATTCCTTTCTATCTGGGCACCGGTGACGTGCGTGCCCACGCGCGCGCAACCGGCAAATCGGAAGAGGAAGCTGCGCGCGACCTGCGCTACGCCTTTCTCCGTGAAACAGCGCAAATGCTCGGCGCCCAGATCGCGCTGGCACACCATGCGGACGACAACGCGGAAACGGTGCTCTTAAACTTCGTCCGCGGGACGGATCTGCGCGGCCTGTGTGGTATGCGGCCCAAGCAGGGCGACATTGTCCGCCCGTTTTTAGAGCAGACGCGAGAAGAGCTCGTCACCTATGCGCGCGCTCACAACATCCCGCATGTCGAGGATCACACGAACGCGGACCCGAACGCCGCCGCACGGAACTACCTGCGGCTTGAAATTCTGCCGCGGTTCAGGGAGCTCAATCCCCGCGCGCCTCAGCATATCGCCACAACGGCGCGTTCATTGACTGCGCTCGACGATGCGCTTGAGCAGGCGGCGGAAGCCGCACTTTCCCATGCAAAAGCGCAGGACGGCGGTATTTCGCTGTCGCTGGACTGCTTTCTTGCCGCCGATGAAGTCGTGCAGCCACGTATCCTGCTGCACTTGGCCGACGCGCTCGGCCTCGGGCGCAAGGACATCGGGCGCAAGCAGCTCGACGCGATCTGCGCCCTTGCACAGAGAGGCGGCAGCGCCGAGCGGCGCTATACGCTGCCGCAGAGCGCGACTGTCCGCATCGCGGACGGCGCGCTGACGATGGCGTTCTCCCCCGCCGCGCTGCCAAAGGCGGCGCTTGTGGAAAACGTTCCCCTCCCATGGGGCAATTTCGAGCTGACGCTGCTGCATAAGCCCGACGGCGAGGGCATTTCGCTCCGCGTGCCGGAAGACGGTGAGATCATCACCGTCGCCCCGTGCGACCTGAACGCGCGCTTAATGCTTCAAGGCGCGAACGGCGCGCGCAGCGTCAAGCGGCTGTGCGTCGACCGAAAGCTCTCCCTCACCGAGCGCGACGCGCTCCCCGCCCTTTACGTGGGCGGCCGGCTCGCCGCAGTGTGGCGGCTGGGGACGGACGTTACTTTCCTGCCGAAAGGCGGGAACAGGGCGTGCTTCGTGCGCGTCGTCCCCCGATAACGCCAATTTGTGCGACCTGCGGCGGAATGCCGCATCAGATACAACAAATACGAATAAAAAGAAAGTGGAGAAAAAAGCTATGGCTAAGAGCAATATGGATCAGGACATCCTGAAGGTACTGTATTCCGAGGAGCAGCTCAAAACGCGCGTGCAGGAGATGGGCGACGAGCTCTACGAGCGCCTCAAGGGCAAAAATCCCCTGTTTCTCGGCGTGCTGAAGGGTTCTTTTATCTTCATGGCCGACATCGTGCGCGCCTGCCAGCTCAAGAGCGACATTGAATTCATCGCCGTCTCGTCCTATCAGAACGCGACGACCTCGTCCGGCGTCGTGCAGATCACGCGCGATCTCCAGCAGGACATCACGGGCCGCGATATCGTCGTCATCGAGGACATTCTCGACTCCGGCAACACGCTCTACTTCCTCAAGAATTACTTTATGACCAAGGGCGCTTCCAGCGTGACCGTCGTGACGCTGCTCGACAAGCCCGCCCGCCGCACCAAGCCCATCGCCGCCGACCTCGCAGGCTTCGAAGTGCCCGACGAATTCGTCGTCGGCTACGGCCTCGACTACGCCCAGAAGTACCGCAATATGCCGTACATCGGCGTGCTCAAGCCCGAGGTTTATTCTGAAAATTGATCTTTCTGGCTCCTCAAAAAGCCTCGCAGAGTTTCGTGCCGCGCACGGCACGAAATCAATTCAAATCTGTTTTCTGCCGCGACATGTGCGTGGCAGAAAACACCTTGCGCGGAGTGTTGTGTCGAATTGTTCGCTTTCAGCGGACAACCGAGGCACAAAACGCAGCGAATCTTTCTCAAAAAAAGAGGCCTTGCCTCTTTTTTTGAATCAGCAAGGAGGATATCCCATTGACTCAACAGACCAAGCGTCCCAATCTTTTGCCGTATCTGCTGGTGCTGCTGGTGCTCGTCGGCGTCTACGGCTTTATGAACAAGCCGGTGGAGGCCGAACCGTCGTATGCCGAGGTACGCGAGCTGTTCGAATCCGAACAGGTCTCGGCCTTCACGGTGACGGACACCACGCTGCGCATGAAGCTGCGCGAGCCCATCGACGGCAAAACGGAGCTCAAAAAGGACCTTTTCAGCGTGACGCTCTTCTATGACGACTTAGGCGAGCTCATCGAGCAGCAGAAGGCCGACGGCATCATCGAGGACTACGACTTCACCGCCGACCACTCGATCAACTATGTCGCGATGTTCGCGCCTTATATTTTAGCGGTGCTCGGCATTTTCGCCATCTGGTACTTCCTCTCCGTCCGCTCCGCGGGCGGAGGCGGCGGCGACCGCATGGCAAAATTCGGCACGGCGTCGTTCAAGACCGGCGGAGACAACAAGCGCCCCACGACGTTCTCTGACGTCGCCGGTGCGGATGAGGAAAAAGAGGAATTGCAGGAGATCGTCGACTTTTTGAAAGCGCCGGGCAAGTTCATCGACCTCGGCGCGCGCATCCCCAAGGGCGTGCTGCTTGTCGGCCCTCCGGGCACGGGCAAGACGCTGCTGGCCCGCGCGGTCGCGGGCGAGGCAGGCGTGCAGTTTTTGTCGATCTCCGGCTCTGATTTTGTCGAAATGTATGTCGGCGTCGGCGCGAGCCGCGTGCGCGACCTCTTCGAACAGGCGAAGAAAGTTGCCCCCGCGATCATCTTCATCGACGAGATCGACGCCGTGGGCCGTCAGCGCGGCACGGGCCTTGGCGGCGGCCACGACGAGCGCGAGCAGACGCTCAACCAGCTGCTCGTCGAAATGGACGGCTTCGGTACGAATCAGGGCGTCGTCGTCATGGCGGCGACGAACCGCGCCGACATCCTCGACCCCGCGCTGCTGCGCCCGGGCCGCTTCGACCGTCAGGTCTACGTGGGGCTTCCCGACATCCGCGGCCGCGAGGAGATCCTGAAGATCCACGTCAAGAATAAGCCCCTTGCCGAGGATGTGGACCTCTCCACCGTCGCCAAGGGAACGCCCGGCTTCACGGGCGCGGACCTCGAGAACCTCTCGAACGAGGCGGCGCTGCTCGCCGCGCGCCGCGGCAGCAAGCTCATCACGATGTCCGACTTCTCCGAGGCGGAGATCAAGGTCATCGCAGGTCCCGAGAAGAAGAGCCGCGTCGTCAGCGAGCACGAGCGCAAGCTGACCGCCTATCACGAGGCCGGTCACGCCATCGTGATGCACGCACTGCCGACGCACGACCCCGTGCACCAGATCACGATCGTTCCGCGCGGCGGCGCGGGCGGCATGACGATCTCGCTGCCCACGGAGGACCGCTCGTACCAGTCCAAGCGCTATATGGAAGAGCAGATCGTCTCGCTGCTTGGTGGGCGCGTGGCGGAAAAGCTGATGCTCGGCGACATTTCGACCGGCGCGTCGAACGATATCCAGCGCGCCTCGCAGATCGCGCGCAAGATGGTCTCGGTGTACGGCATGAGCGACAGGCTTGGCCCGATCTTGTTTGAATCCGGCCGCGATGAAATTTTCATCGGCCGCTCGATGGCGCAGGCCAAGCCGTATTCCGAGCAGGTCGCCGCACAGATCGACGAGGAGGTCAAGTCCATCATCGACGCGGCCTACGAGCGCTGCGAGGACATCCTCTCGCGCGATCAGAAGCACCTCATCGCCGTGGCGGAATTCCTGCTTGCGCACGAGACGATGAGCGCTGAGGAATTCGAGGCCGTCTTCACCGACGAAGCCGCCGGCCATGACAAAATCTAATCCTGCTATGAATAAAATATCTCATCAGCAAGCCGCTGGTGAGATATTTTTTCACATTTTCGCAAGAATTCCTGCATTTTCAGCGTCTCTCCCCTTGCCAATTCGGTTTCTTCTGCTATAATGGGGCATTAATCATTCCATTTACATGAAAGAAAAGAGAGAATCGTACATGAAAAAAAGCAGTAGTTTCAGCGGCTCGCTCGGCTTTGTGCTGGCCGCGGCGGGCAGCGCGGTGGGCGTCGGCAATATCTGGCGCTTCCCCTATCTCTGTGCCAAGGACGGCGGTGGACTGTTCCTGCTCGTCTATCTGGTGCTGGTGCTGACATTCGGCTTCACCCTGCTGACGACTGACGTAGCCATTGGCCGCCGCACGAAGCAGAACGCCCTCAATGCCTTTGCAACGTTCAACAAGAAGTGGAAGTTTTTGGGTTACCTCACCTTCCTCGTCCCCACGCTCATCATGACGTATTACTCCGTCATCGGCGGCTGGATCACGAAGTATTTTACCCTCTACCTCGTCTCAAGCGGCGATGCCGCCGCGCAGGACGGGTTCTTCACCTCGTTCATCACCTCCCCCGTCTCGCCCATCGTCTTCATGCTGATCTTTTTGGCGCTGACGGCGTGGGTCGTGTACTGCGGCGTTGAAAAGGGCATTGAAAAATACTCCCGCTACATTATGCCGGGTCTGCTCCTTCTCATCATCGGCATCGCCATCTTCTCGCTCACGCTCTCTTACACCGACGAGAGCGGCATGACGCGCACGGGTATCGAAGGATTGCTCGTCTACATTAAGCCCGACTTCACGGGCCTGACCGTCCAGCGCTTTTTGAACATCGCGCTCGACGCAATGAGTCAGCTCTTCTTCTCGCTCAGTGTCAGCATGGGCATCATGATCACCTACGGCAGCTACGTCAAGGACGACGTCGACCTCAACAAGGCCAACAACCAGATCGAAATTTTCGACACGGGCGTCGCGTTCCTCGCGGGCCTCATGATCATCCCCGCCGTCTATGTCTTTCTCGGCACTGACGGCATGGCCAGCGGCCCGAGCCTGACGTTCATCAGCCTGCCGAAGGTCTTCGCCGCGATGGGCGGCGTGGGCCGCGTCATCGGTGCGGTGTTCTTCCTCGCGCTCGGCTTCGCCGCGCTGACGAGCTGCGTGTCCGTCATGGAGACGCTTGTCGCCAACTGCATGGAGATTTTCCACAAGTCGCGCAAGGAGATGTGCGCCGCCGTGGGCGTCTATTCGCTCGTGACGGCTGTGCTCATCTGCCTTGGCTACAACGCGCTCTACTTCGAGCTCCCGCTGCCCAACGGCTCGACCGCGCAGCTGCTCGACGTGATGGACTACATCAGCAACAGCTTCCTGATGCCGTTCATCAGCCTGCTCACGAGCATTTTGGTCGGCTGGGTCGTGGGTCCGAAATGGATCATTGCCGAGGTCGAGAAAAACGGCGAGCACTTTGGCCGCGCCAAGCTCTACAGCGTGATGATGAAGTATGTCGTGCCCGTTGTCATGCTCATTCTGTTTTTGACCTCCACGGGGCTCGGCAGCCTGATCTTCGGCGGCAGGTAAGAAATTTTGGCAAAAAAGGGAACGCTTGCGCGTTCCCTTTTCTTTTGCTCTCCCGCCTTTTTCTCCGTTCAACGTGCGCAAAATATGTTTTTCCGCCGCGCGTTTTTTTGTCAAAAGCGCAAATTTCTTTTTCCCTGCTTGACAAAGCGGGGGCGGGCGATTATAGTAGCATCATTCAATCTCATAGTTCACAAATACCATGACGGGGAAAAATTCGTCCTACAGACGCTTCAGAGAGTTGCCGGTCGCTGCGAGGCAATGCAGAGCGGGATGATGTCACTGGCCCCTGAGTAGCTCCGCTGAGACGATTTTCGTTTAGGCGCAGCCGGATCTCCTCACCGTTACCAACGAGGCGCATTCGCTTGATTTTAAGCCGATGCAGAAAGCGGGCATATTTTATGCCAACAAGAGTGGTACCGCGGAAGTTTTGAGCTTTCGTCTCTTCAAGGGAAGAGACGAAAGCTTTTTTTGTTGCTATGCGAGAGAAAAAAGAGCAGGAGGAACACACCATGAAACGCATTAAAATTTTTGACACGACCCTGAGAGACGGCGAGCAGTCCCCCGGCTGCAGCATGAATCTGACGGAAAAGATCGAAATGGCCCGCCAGCTTGAAAAGCTGGGCGTCGACGTGATCGAGGCGGGCTTCGCCATCGCGTCTCCGATGGACCACAAGAGCGTGCAGGCCATCGCCGCCGCGGTGACGAACTGCACGGTCGCCTCGCTCGCGCGCTGCGCCAAGGGCGATATCGACGCGGCGTGGGACGCCGTGAAGGAAGCGAACCACCCCCGCATCCATGTCTTCCTTGCGACGAGCGACATCCACATGGAGTACAAGCTCAAGATGACGCGCGAGCAGGTCATCGACCGCATCCGCGAGATGGTCGCCTACGCCAAGAGCTATTGCGATGACATCGAGTTTTCCGCCGAGGACGCCTCCCGCTCCGACTGGGCATTTCTGGCCCATTGCTACTCCACTGCCGTCGCCGCGGGCGCGACGACGCTGAATGTGCCCGACACCGTCGGCTACTCCACGCCGCAGGAGATGTATGACCTCATCACCTACCTGCGTGAAAACATCGAGGGCGTCGAGCATGTCGACATCTCCGTCCACTGCCACAACGACCTCGGCATGGCGGTCGCGAATTCGCTCGAATGCGTCCGCGCGGGCGCGACGCAGGTCGAATGCACGGTCAACGGCATCGGCGAGCGCGCGGGCAACGCGAGCCTCGAGGAGATCGTCATGGCGCTGCGCACGAGAAAGGACTTCTACGACGCCGAGACCGGCGTGAACACCAAGCAGATCTACCGCTCGAGCAAGCTGCTGAGCAACATCACGGGCGTGCCCATCCCGCCGAGCAAGGCCATCGTCGGCGCGAACGCCTTCGCGCACGAGTCGGGCATCCATCAGCACGGCGTCATTGCCAATGCAAGAACGTACGAGATCATGAACTCCACCGACGTCGGCATCCCGCAGAACACGATGGTGCTCGGCAAGCACTCCGGCAAGCACGCGCTGCGTGAAAAGCTCGAATCCATGGGCTACGAATTGAGCGACGAGGAGCTTGAAAGCGTGTTCACCCGCTTCAAGGATCTCGCCGACAAGAAAAAGAACATCACGAGCAGCGACATTGAGGCGCTCGTGCTCCACCGTCAGGCCGCAGTGCAGGGCAGCTGCCAGCTCGTGAGTCATGTGGTCAACACGGGCCACGGCGTGCCGAACATCTCGTGCATCAAGCTCCAGCGCGGCGACGAGCAGATCGAAGACGTCGCCATCGGCACGGGCCCGCTGGACGCCTCGTTCAAGGCCATCAACCGCATGCTCCAAATGGACGTGAAGCTCGAGAGCTTCAGCCTCAACGCCGTCACGGACGGCGAGGACGCCATCGGCGAGGCCGTGGTCAAGGTCTCCGGCCCCGACGGGCGCTCGTACACCGGCTCGGGCCTCTCGACCGATATCATCGAATCGTCGATCCGCGCCTACGTCAACGGCATCAACAAGATCATGGAATCCGGCAACTGAAAGGAGAAACGCGACATGGGCATGACAATGACGCAGAAAATTCTCGCCAAGCACGCAGGACTTGAGAGCGTGCGCGCGGGCCAGCTCATCCAGGCAAAGCTCGACCTCGTCCTCGGCAACGACATCACGACCCCCGTGGCCATCAACGAGTTTGAGTCCGCGGGCTTTGAAAAGGTCTTCGACAAGAGCCGCATCGCGATGGTGATGGATCACTTCGCACCGAACAAGGACATCAAGTCCGCCACGCAGTGCAAGCAGTGCCGCACCTTTGCCCGCCGCTTCGACATCGACCACTTCTACGATGTCGGCACGATGGGCATCGAGCACGCGCTGCTGCCCGAGCAGGGGCTTGTCGCCCCGGGCGAGGCCGTCATCGGTGCGGACTCTCACACCTGCACCTACGGCGCGCTCGGCGCGTTCTCCACCGGCGTCGGCTCGACCGATATGGGCGCGGCCATGGCCGCGGGCGAGACGTGGTTCAAGGTCCCGTCCGCCATCAAGGTGAATCTCACCGGCAAGCTCCGCCCGTTTGTCTCCGGCAAGGACGTCATCCTGACGCTCATCGGCATGATCGGCGTGGACGGCGCACGCTACCAGTCCATCGAATTTTCCGGCGAGGGCGTCAAGAACCTCACGATTTACGACCGCCTGACGATCTGCAACATGGCCATCGAGGCGGGCGGCAAAAACGGCATCTTCCCCGTCGACGACGTGACGCGCGCCTATGTTGAGGGCCGCGTGGACCGCCCCTGGACAGCGTTCGAGGCCGACCCCGATGCAGAATACGAGCGCGTCATCGACATCGACCTTGGCAAGGTCGACTGCACGGTCGCCTGGCCGCACCTGCCCGAAAACGCGCACAGCGCGCGCGAGGGCAGCGACATCGCCATCGACCAGATCGTCATCGGCTCGTGCACGAACGGCCAGCTCCCCGACATGGCCGCTGCCGCTGCGATCCTGAAGGGCCATCACCTGGCCCCGAACGTCCGCGGCATCATCATCCCCGCCACGCAGGAAGTTTACCGCGCCTGCATGCACGAGGGCTACACCGATATTTTCCTCGACGCGGGCTGCATCGTCTCCACGCCCACATGCGGGCCGTGCCTCGGCGGCTATATGGGCATCCTCGCCGCCGGCGAGCGCTGCGTTTCCACCACCAACCGCAACTTTGTCGGCCGCATGGGCCACGTCGACAGCGAGGTCTACCTCGCCTCTCCGGCTGTCGCCGCGGCGTCTGGTATTACCGGCCACATTTCTCATCCGGAGGAGGTCATGAACAAATGAATGCACACGGCATTGTCCATAAGTATGGGGATCACGTCGATACGGACGTCATCATCCCCGCGCGCTATCTGAACACCCAGAGCCACAAGGAGCTCGCCTCCCACTGCATGGAGGACATCGACAAGGACTTCATCCACCGCGTCAAAGACGGCGACATCATGGTCGCAGGCGTAAACTTCGGCTGCGGCTCATCGCGCGAGCACGCGCCCGTCGCCATCAAGGCGAGCGGCATCTCCTGCGTCATCGCGGCGAATTTCGCCCGCATCTTCTACCGCAACGCTATCAACATCGGCCTCGCCATTTTGGAGTGCCCCGCCGCGAGCGCGGAGATCGAAAACGGCGACGAGGTGACGGTCGACTTCGACACCGGCGTCATCACAGACGTGACAAAAGGCACGACGTATCAGGCCGAGCCCTTCCCGCCGTTTATCAAGGACATGATCGCGCGCGGCGGCCTGATGGCCTCGCTCAAGGCAAAGGAGGCGGCGAAATGAACAAGACCATTGCCATCATCAAGGGCGACGGCATCGGCCCCGAGATCGTCACCGAGGCCATGGGCATTTTAGACGCCGTGGCCGCGAAGTTTGGCCACACCTTCACC
>ULRP01028952.1_pt1 | contig 11570 bp, 6 predicted proteins | sample 1955521 | NCBI WGS metagenome assembly ULRP01 (sample SAMEA4835685, study PRJEB28245) | human gut metagenome | biome: gut microbiome; material: fecal sample | place: Denmark | collected 2008
ACTTGCCGTCTAGGTGGGGAGCGTCGGCGTGCATAATAAAAAATTGACTGCCTGCGCTGTCGGGTTGCATGGAACGCGCCATACTGATGACGCCGCGCTCATGGTAGATGTCGTTGGCAAAGCCGTTGTCGGAAAACTCACCCTTAATGCGGTATCCGGGGCCGCCCGTTCCGTTACCTTTGGGGCAACCGCCTTGTATCATAAATCCGCGTATTACACGATGAAATTTCAATCCGTTGTAGAAGCCTTTGTTGGCAAGAGAAATAAAGTTGTTGACTGTGTTGGGGGCAATTTCGGGATAGAGTTCCACCTTGATTTGTTTACCGTTTTCCATTGTGATGGTAGCAATCGGATTAGTCATATTGTCCTCCTTGATAATATTTTTTTGTCGCTTTGTGCGGCAATTAGATTTGCAATGACAAATTTACAATTGCGATGCGTCGACCTCAAACAGCTTTTTATAAAAGCGTATGCTAAATAGCCGTCAACGTAAGGTTGCGTTAGGTTGCGTTAGGTTGCGGCAGGTTGCGCCATCGCTACACTTATTGTAGCACAAAAACATATACGTACACAAGTATTTGCCAAAAATAGGCAAAAAAATCCGCAAAAAAACATGCCCCGATGTACAAGGCATGCTTGTGATACCGTATGTAATTACTTTTTGCAAACAAACGGTACTGCAACTGCGCCGAGACCGCCGACAAGGCTGAGTATCGAACCGATAGCAAGCTCAACGGTGCTTTTAATAGTAATACCTAAGCTTGCGCTAGAACTATACACGTTTGTGCATACGATTGCAAATACAAATGTTACAATCGCAATCAATGCAAGCAATGCTCCTACATACTTGATGTAGCCGTACAACTTGGGAACAACAAGACTGACAACGGCAAGTACAATACCGATACAACCCACGATTGCCGTAACAAGGGACAATACGGTGAACCATTTGGCTTGTGTCTTTTCGTCATCGAGAAAGAATCTAGTTCTTGCAACACGTCCCGCGTCGGACAAATCGCCGACAGCTTTGTCGGACATACCTTCCAGCATACCGAACAAACCATAGCTTGTCTTTTCTGTCGAGCCTATACCGGATACACCGCCTTGCGAAGTCAACAGCGGCAACGCAAAGTTAAGCACCGCCAACACGCACATAACGGCAAACAACACCACGCCGATAAAGTTTGCTTTTCTAACCTTTCTTTTTGCCATTTTTCTTTCCTCCGTTTCAAGTAGTTTCCGCACGACGGCAATGTCGAACGGGCGGATGCCGCAACATTTTGCGACGAATACCGCTTATATAATAATTTACTCGTCTAAAATATTGCAACAAAGACAAAAAAAATGTCGCAAGGTTATTTGGTTGTATTCCGTAACCTTACGACATTCTTTATTTTACTAATTACTATCTTGCAGCCGCAATGCCTGCTTTTGTTCCGTAGTAAATCATTTTTCCAGATTGGGTAATTGTCCAATCGCTATCTTTACTATCCTCTTCTTTTTCGGCGTAGGACTTAACTTTGTCCCATGCTGCCTTGGCTTGATCGGCACTTGCAAAGTAAATAACCGTTACGTGGTCAACCTTTGCGTCATCGCCTTCGCCACTGGACTTGGTTCCGGAAATAACGGTATCTACACCCTTAACTCCTACAAGAGTCAAAGCAGCAGGAACAACATTTGCGTCTTTTGCCGCGGTGTAACCGTTTTTCTTCAATGCTTCAAGTGCCTTGTCGGGATTGGAGTTGGGTGCGCAAGCAACGAGCATTGCCAAGGACATAACCACTACCAATGCAAGAGCTGCAATCTTTGCAAACTTTTTCATAAATTTCCTCCTACAATTTTTTTTTAGGACAACAAGTAGTCTACTACAATTTCGATCAAAAGTCAATACCTTACTTTCAAATAGTAGGCGACTTTCCGAAAAATGAACAAATCGCCCTCAAATGTTCATTTTGTACTCGAATTCCTGTTTAGTACTCGACTTTACCATATACAAACGTAAGCGTCGCCCTGCCCTTCTTTGGGGTAAGGTGACATTCGTGCGGAAGCGGTCCGCATGCGTTACTGCCAAGTCCCGACATAAACAAGTCTGCGGTAAGGTAAGTTCCGTCGCGTTTAGGCAGTTCGAAGTCGTGTTTTGCCGCCGCTATTTGCTTGGCGGAATACGGCAACGCCGAGAATGACGTCATGCCTTCCACGCGCACGAAATGTTTGCCGTCGGACACTTCGGCGTAGTCCGGTAGGTAGTGGCTACCGCTTTCCTGTGGCTTGACGTAGTGATGATATTGTTGCGAAATTGTCGATACGTATTGCTTTTTTTGTGCAAACTCGTACATATCGCAGTAAGTCTCCGTCGGTCCGTATGCACGGTAAATCAACTTGTCAAATTCAAGCGGAAGCTTGGTCGTCCACCCGAGTCTCGGCAAAAACGGCAATGTGCCGCAGTCATCAAAACGATACTCGACGTCAAGTTGTACTGCACCCTCGACAAATGAGTAAACCAAGTGCATTGCAACAATGGGCTTTTTTGTACAGTATGCGACAAACACGTCAAACTGCACGGTTTGCCCGACAATGTGGTAACTTTTGGCTTGACTAACGGCGCTGTCAATGTAAAAATCGTTAAATTTGCCTTGCACATTACGGTCGTTGTCTATCGGAGCGCGATATATCGTGGCTTCCAATGCGCCGTACTTTTGGCCGTCTACGACAACGGAACAAACCTGTCCGCTACACTTGTCAAACACCACGGTCATATAATTATTTTGTGCCGTTATGTATCTGTCGCCGTCGGTAATTTGCGTATCGACGCTTTTGCGAACGGGTGGATTTTGCGGCTTACTGCGCAGTTGCGATTGGTAGACCAATCTGTTCCCTTCGTAGTAGCGTACCGCAACATCTTCTCCTTGCACTGCAATTATTTGACTTTCACGCGGCTGCAAGTCCACCTCGGTAACGATTGTTTTGCCGTCACACTCGATTTCCAACTTTCCGTTTGCCGCAAGGAAAAAGCGTTTGTTGTACACGGTCAAGATGTCGCCGCTCAATTCCGCCGTCACGGGACTGTAATAGTGTTGCATTTGCAGTGTGCCGCTTTTAACTTCCCTATCGGCGGACACAATGCCGTCACAACAAAAGTTGTCGTCGTGCCTGCGTTCACCGAAGTCGCCGCCGTAACACAAACCGCGCTTGCCGTAACGCACGCCGTGATCAGCCCACTCCCACACAAAGCCGCCGATAAAGCGGTCATTACTTTCCATCAGTTGCCAGTACTCGCGCATTTCGCCCGGTCCGTTGCCCATGGCGTGCGCGTACTCGCACAGCACAAGCGGACGATGTTCCTTCACGTCGGAAAGATACTCTTCCGACATCCACTCCACCGTTGGATACATTCGACTTACCATGTCGACGGGCGTTGTGTAGTAGGTGTCGTCCGACCTGTCGCAATACCACAGTGACTCGTAATGGAAGGGGCGATTGTCCAACTTTTTTGCTGCAACGAGTGCATTGGCAAGGTACTTGCCCCAGCCCGATTCGTTGCCGAGCGACCAAATGACAACGCACGCATGATTTTTGTTTACGACAATGTTGCACAGTTGCCGCTCCATTATTTGGTGAGCAAAGTCGGGGTCGTCCATCAGCGCACCAAACACCGAATCATCGTAGTCATCCGCCATCATCACCGTGCCATGGGATTCCATGTCGCTTTCGCTCATCACGTACAAGCCTTGTTCGTCGCACATTTCGTACAAAAGCGGACTTGACGGGTAATGCGATGTGCGCAGAGCGTTGACGTTTAGCGACTTCATCAGCAAAATATCCTTACGCATATCCTCGTAGCTTACCGCAGCACCTTTGTCGGGGTGGAAGTCGTGACGGTTGACGCCGTACAATTTGACAGGTTTGCCGTTGACAAGGAAAATGCCGTCCTTCACTTCCGAAGTACGCACGCCTACTCGCTCGAATATCTTTTCACCGTTGGCAGACAGCGTAAGGTCGTACAAATTAGGCGTTTCGGCACTCCACAGCTTAACGTCGGGGACGAGGATTGATACCGTTTGGCTCGGCTTTGCCACAAAACTCCTACCGTAGAAATCCAGCAAGATTTCCACGTCGGAATTATTTGTAAACAAAATTTTGCCGTCCGTACCGCAAAAATCGGTGTTTATGGTGTAGTCGGTGATGTGTTCACTCGGACGCATAAGCATGTATACACTACGGAAAATGCCCGTAAACCGCCACTTGTCTTGATCTTCGAGGTAGCTACACATGTTCCATTTTAGCACCAGTACGTCGATTTTGTTGTCGCCGACATGCACGAAGTTTGTAACGTCAAACTCGCTAATGCGGTGAGACACGTTGGAATATCCCACAAATTTGCCATTGACATACAGGTAGAAACAGCTGTCCACGCCCTCGAACACCATTGAGACAAACTCGTCTACGCTACTAATCGTAACGTTACGGCTGTAGTGATACGCAGGATTGGGCTTGAGTATGTAGGGTGGATCATACGGAAACGGATAGGCTACGTTTGTGTATTGAAAGTAGTCCAAACCGTAGTACTGCACGCAACTCGGCACATCGATACGCTTGGTAGGCGTTTGTGTCCAAAAATCGCCGACATCCAACACCGTGTCGTATGCTTGTATCGTCCACTTGCCGTCAAGATCGACAAATCTTTTACTTTTTGTGCGAAAACCGCGTTTTTGTCCGTCCTCAAACGGAACATAGTAACATCTTTTAGGCAAGGTATTGATTGAACAACCTTGAGCGTAATATGGTAGAAGCATTTTTCCTCCATGGTAGTAGTATCTGCGACATCAGGCGTTGAAGTTTGACAAATTACAACCCAAAATATCACGAAAAATCGCTTACGTATTATATTTTTTCCGACAGTCAATTCTCTTGCGAAGTGTATTCGCAGGACTGCCTATCCACAGTTGCGACCACGTACACATTGGGATGCAGTTCCGCCACTTTACTTTGCAAATAATTGCGAAGTTCGCCGTCGGACATTGCACAGTCGAAGGTCACAGCCACGTCAAATATCAAATTGATGCGTTGCGGCCCCTTTACCATGCGGAAGTCATGCACGCCGAAACGCTCGTCGAGTTGCGCCACAATTTGCTTTACTTCCTTGCGGTAGCCGTCCAACACGGGGTCGCCGACAACAATGGGGTCCATGTGTATCACCAACGTTACATCGGTATGCTCGGCAAAGTCCCGCTCGATATTGTCCACCAATTCGTGGCTTGTCATCACGTCCACCGCCGCGTCCACTTCCACATGCACGCTTGCGTAAAACTTGTTCGGACCGTAGTTGTGCACTTCTAGGTCGTGGATGCCCTTGACTCCGTCAAATTGCATTATTCTGTTGTAAATTGCGTCTACTACTTCCTTGTCGGGAGCTTTTCCGAGCAGTTTGCTCATTGTGTCGCGCAGTATGCCTACGCCGGCAACGCCGATAAGCACTGCCACCGCCAAGCCGACAATGCCGTCCAAGTAGACAAAACCCGTATATTTGGTGACAAGTACCGACGCTAAAACGCCGAAAGTGGCACACGAGTCGGACAAACTGTCGGTTGCCGTTGCTTTCAACAATTCACTGCCGTAGGTTATGCCGAGTTTGCGATTGAACAAAAACATCCACAGCTTTACCACAATCGATGCGCCCAACACACCAACCGTCCACCAGCTAAACTCCGAGGCTTCGGGCGAGATAATCTTGTCGATACTGTCACGAGCAAGTTGCAACGCAAGCACGGCTACGATTACGCCGACCACCATTGCCGACACGTACTCTATACGCTGATGTCCGTAAGGATGGTCTTTGTCGGCTTTTTTGCCTGCCAACTTGAAGCTGACAAGAGAAATAACATTGCTTCCGCAGTCGGTAAGGTTGTTGATACCGTCTGCAAGCGCAGACATCACGCCAAACAGCAAACCGATGGCTATTTTTGCAACGGCAAGCAGCGTGTTGAGCACTATGCCCACAACGCCGCTAAGCTTGCCGACGTGTTGCCGCACCGTGCCGTTTTGCGTTTCGGCGTAGTTTGGCACGAATAGTTTTAGTAACAGTTTTGTCATAAAATTTAACCTACGTATTATTTTTTTTGTGATTTTACCGTCAACGCCAACCACATTAGCGATACCAATCTGCACAGCACAATCGTGTGTAAAATTAGCGACGGAAACACCGCTAAATAGCAATTTGCCTTCCGCACAATGGCAGAAATCAAATCGTATTCTTTTGATAGTAACGGCGAGTTTTTGCCGTCTATTTTGTCTTGTTGAAGTAGTCTTGCACTATCTTGTACAGTACGCCCGTGTCGTCGTATTCGCCGGGATTGGTTGCTCCGACAGTGCCGACCTTGCTCCAAGCCTCAGCAATTTCCTCATATGTTGCCGTTGTAATGTCCACTTTCAGTTCGCCTGCGCCAAGACACATTTTGTTGACGTACAATCCCCAACTGGTGTCCCAATCGCCTACGGAGATAGCTTTGTAATTCCAAATTGTCCAGCCAAAACCTCTCTTGTCGTATTCGGCAAGCCATTTGTCCCATTCCGCCTCGTTGTCAAAGAAAGTAAACTCTCCTATTAGATACGGGACATCGAACGCCTTGAACGAATATGTAAGGTCTTGCGCCCAGTAAAACATATCGTAGCTGATGGTGCCGCTGTTCCAATTGTACATATGCAATTGGTACATGACATTGTTCCAACCAAACAACGACGGATCGATACAACTGCCGAACATCCAACAAAATTCCACGGATATTAGGTGATTTTGTGTATCTACCTCCCGTATTGCGCGGTACAATTTGTCCATCACTGCCGCTTGCTTGCGCGTAGTAGACGGCGTATTGCGGTCGACGGGTTCGTTCATCAGGTCATATGCGCCTATCGTTTGAGACAAGTCTTTCCGCACTGTGGCGTAACGCTCGGCAATTGTTTTCCACAACAAGCACATGTCTTTCTGTGCTTTTTCGTTGGTCCAAAAATCGATTGTACGCAATCCGCTGTGCTCGTAACCGTTTTGTCCGCCTTCTACTCCGTGCATATCCAATATAGCGTACAAGTTGTTTGCCTTGCATTGTTCCAAGAACCAATCCAATCGTTTGTACCACTCGTTTTTCATCACGTAGTTGTTGTTTGCGTCCAACTCCATAAAGTTACCAAAATACATCGGCAACCGCACAGTGTTGAAACCGAGTTGCTTGACGTTGACAAAGTCGACTTCCTGTATAAAGTTATCTTGGTAAATATCCACAAGCTTGTCGGCTTTTTCCTTGCCGAAACGCTCGGTAAGAATATATAGTTCGTCCTGATAGAAACTTTCCTTGTAGCTTTCCACAATTCCGTTTTCGTTTACTTTTGTGGGATTTCCGTCTTTATCGAGCTCCACGCCTACGCTGTGCGTGCAAAGCCAACCCTCGGTAATCAACCAGTTGCCGAAGTTAATTCCGCGAAATGTTACGCGATTGCCGTCGGCGTCGTACACGCCTCTGCCATTTGCTCGCAACGGTTGGTCGACGGCAGTTTCCCCCGTCCATTGTATTTTGTCAGGTACGGGCGCGTAGTAGTTGTCGGCAAAAACAGCAACCTTAACAAGTAGCACGCCTGCAATCAAGCAAATTATTAACAGTACCGAGCCTACCACTATCAACAATTGTTTCCACCATATCGGACGCTTTTGCTTTGTTCCTTCCACAGTTACTCCTTCGGCGAGTTACTTCACGGTATGTAGCCACAAAACCTCACCTAACGCACACTATACAGCGTTATTGTAATTAAATTTTTAATACGTATTATTCTTTTGATGACATACAAACAAATAAAGCACCTTTTATTTGTTGTCTTCGTCGAGGATTACGGACTTTTCTTCACCAACACAGTCGGCCGATTCCGTGACGTTACTTACGTCCGATTCCACATCGGCGTTAATTTGTAACAACTCCTTGCGACGAAATTCCCCCGCTTGCTTACGCACGATTACCGACGGGACGAACACAAACGCCGCCGCCACTGCGGAAAACAAAAACAATTCAAACGGGTAAACTTTGTCGCCGATATTGTATCCGCTGTTTGACGTAATCAAATCGTTGTAGGATTTCAATTCCTCGCCGAATCCGTTGATAATAAGCGGCGTAAATAGACTTGCCAATATCATCGGGACGGTAACGTAAATAATGATACGCACACCTTGGAAACAGCCTGCCTTGTCCTTTGGCGTGTAGTCGCGTGCCGACGCGTTAAACAAGCCCGCAACAAGCAAACTTGCGCCTTCGATAAGCGTACCGCCGACGACAAACAACGCAAAAGTCAATGCTTTATCTCCACCGCAAAACTTGATTAAGTACACAATCAGTCCGCCCAAAACGCCTGCCGCCGCAACGGGGTAGAAAAACTTTACTTTGCCGAATTTGTCCATCAGTTTGCCGCCGATAACGGCAATCACCGCCGACAGCAACACCACAAGCGCAAGCGGCAACACATATCCGTCGCCGAAACCTAAGGTGTATTGCAAAAGCACAATCATGTACGGTTGCCACAATTGCATGGAAAGTCCGCTAAACATCATGCCGAACAAACACACGTAAATCATCTTATGTTTGACAAAACTTTTCGGACGAAATCCGTAAGCAACTTCGGCAAAGTATTTTCCGCTACGATCGGGGCGCAACACGGGGCTGTCCTTCATTAAAAACAATCCCACAACGCCGGACAGCGCCGTCATGCCGCCAAGTAGCAAAAAGAATGTCGTCCAGTTACCGTTTTGCGTCAATCCGTCAAAGCCTACAAAAATAATCATCAATGCAGCAACAGGCATAATGGACAACACCACGTCCACAAAGCCGCGGTTGGTGATGTCCGTAACGTCGGTAACCCATGCGGAAAAAGCCGCATCGTTGGAAAGCGAGCCGAACACCGTCATTACGCAGTCCATAATAACAAACACCACTACCACGGTCACGACGCTTTCCGCCGAAACGTGGTTGTTGCCAAATAGCGCAAAAGCCGCCGTCACCAAGCCCCACACAATGTAGCCGAAACACACAAAAACCTTGCGTTTGCCTACACGGTCGGTCAGTACTCCGCCGAAAATGGACACCAACGCCGCAACGACTGCGCTTGCCGCAACGGTAGCCGAACTTGCCCACGGTTCCATGGTAATGTTCTTTTGTATGTAGGTGGAAAAATAGATATTCTCCACAATCCAAGCAATCTGTCCCATAAGACCGAATATTGCCACGGACAACCACACTTTCCAACCGAGTTTGTTGGACTTGCGTACTACTACTTCCGCCATACTGACCTCCACAAAGGTTTGTCGCTTTATTGTACCACACATCTATTTATATTTCAAGGTTTATCGAAAAATTTAGCACTGTACAACGAATTTTATTTCGATTTGGAAGTAGAAAATCAGGAATATGCAAGCAATCAATCTGTTCGATAAGCAAACGAACTCGTTTAATGCGACAGTCACAGCATTACCTTTTCGGGAACGCCTGATGCTCACTTCCCGTCGGGCAACACGTTAGTGTAGGGTAGTCTTCCCAGCCGCGCCCTCGGTCAGATGTCCCGCAAAAGTAATACTGTGACCGCCGCATATCCAATTTATGAAGGAAATGAGATTTCCATCGATAAACGTCGGTAGCTTCAACTTATCGAACCGATTTTAACTTATCTTTCAAGCAAATTCATTTTCTAAAATATCATAGTAACTCGACGCAAAGCCAATCGATTTAACCAATCAATTTTTCGCCACATCTTTCACTCGTTGCCCCACCGTTCCACTACCCCGACCACCCACCCCTCAAGGTCATTTATTCCCACGTGGCAATTTCGCGGAAGCGCCGTTGCTAACAAGGGTGCTTTCCAGCAGATTGCCACGTCAGCAACAAAAAACGTTGCTTCCTCGCAATGACATACTATACGTGATAACAATTTACTATTAGCAAATACACAATATATTGCCACAATAAAAGCACGTCACATATTGTCGCTCACTTAATCAGTTTTCACCAACTAAGTGTTTGGCGGGCAAGGCATTGTCCCACAGCGACATCGGAGCGTAGGCGCATACAACTGAGAGCGGTCAACAAGTGATATTGCTCTACGCGGAGCGAGCATCAGGCGTTCGCAGTGGGACAATGCCTTGACTGTCAAATGCGATTAGCGTCACCGGCTTTCCTACTCGTCGACGTTAGGCAAGCTACAGCTTGACCGTCTGGGACACTGCCAACAGTAAGTTGATTTCAACTACTCTACTTGCCTCCGCGGCGCAAGCATAGCTTGACTTCTATTAGCTATTGACAAGCAATATCTACTTAGTACCGCCAACATTTCCTACACGTCGACGTTAGGCAAGCTACAGCTTGACCGTCTGGGACACTGCCAACAGTAAGTTGATTTCAACTACTCTGCTTGCCTCCGCGGCAAGCGGCGCGAAAGAGGTGCGGAGAAAACCTCGTAGGTTGTCTCCGTAAGTACTTGACGTCAGTAAAATAATACAATATAATATATCTAATATTTGTCCGAAGCGACAACACCGCCACGGTATGTCGCGCCACAAAAATGGCAACACTTGTTTGGACAAAGAAGGAGCTAATAGTATGAGTTACACCAACCGCAACGAAATCCCCGAAAAATATACTTGGAACCTTGGCGACATCTTCGCCACACCCGACAAATGGGAAGAGGCTTTCAACCAACTGTCCAAGGAGTACACCGCTTTGTGCGACTTCCAAGGCAAGCTTGCCGACCGCGACAATTTGCTTGCGTTCTTCAAGCTGTCCGACAAAATCGACCTCAAGTTGGAGCAACTGTACTGCTACGCTTCCATGGCTTACAACGAGGACAGCCAAGACTCCGTACGTCAAGCACGTTTCAGCAAGATTTACGGCTTACTCAACAAGTATGACGCCGCAACAAGCTTTGTTTCTCCGGAATTGTCGGCAATCCCCGACGAGCAACTGAAAGCATTCATTGCCGATCCCGCTTTTTCCGACTACGACGTCATCCTTACCAACCTGCTCGAAGGCAAAGCGCACATTTTGTCCGAAGCGGAAGAAAAACTCATGGCAAAAGTCGGCACGTTTTCCGAGCAATTCCACGAAGTTTTCAATCGCTTGGACAGCGGCGACATCAAGTTTGACAAAATAACCGTCAACGGCGAGGAAGTCCAACTCGGTCACGGCACATACAGTATGCTGTTGCAAAACAAGGATCAAGCCGTGCGTAAACTTGCGTTTGAAACCTACTACAAGGCATATGTCGACGTAATAAATACGCTTGCCGGCGTTTACGAAGGCAGCGTAAAGGCGGACTGGTTCCGCGCCGAAGCTCGTCACTTCAACTCCACAATGGAAATGGCGCTGTTCTACGAACATGTGGACAAAGCCGTGTACGACAACCTTATCAAATGCACGCACGAGTCGCTTGCGCCTCTACATCGCTACATTGCGCTACGCAAAAAGCTGATGGGCTTGGAAACGCTCAACATGTACGACTTGTACGTGTCCATATTTGAAGACGCCGACATCTCCTGCGAATACGAAGAG
>ULRP01036862.1_pt1 | contig 11565 bp, 10 predicted proteins | sample 1955521 | NCBI WGS metagenome assembly ULRP01 (sample SAMEA4835685, study PRJEB28245) | human gut metagenome | biome: gut microbiome; material: fecal sample | place: Denmark | collected 2008
CATCAAGATGGTTCACACAGGAAGCCGTCTGTTCTCACCTTCACTCCGTATGGTTATCGGTGTACCTTCTGGTTCTACTGAGGTGGAGCTTCGTGCCGTGCGAGACTCTGCTGAGCATGCCGACGGTCGTGATGTTTATTTGATTTTTGAGCCTATGGCTGCTGCTATCGGTATCGGTATCGATGTAGAGGCACCAGAGGGTAATATGATAGTTGATATAGGTGGTGGTAGCACCGAGATTGCAGTAATCTCTCTGGGTGGTATCGTATCCAACAACTCTATCCGTACTGCAGGTGATGATCTTACTGCTGATATTCAGGAGTATATGAGCCGTCAGCACAACGTGAAGGTTTCTGAGCGTATGGCTGAACGTATCAAGATCCATGTAGGTTCTGCATTGACCGACCTGGGTGATGAGGCTCCTGAGGACTTCATCGTTCACGGTCCTAACCGCATTACCGCTCTCCCTATGGAGGTGCCAGTATGCTATCAGGAAATCGCTCATTGTCTGGATAAGACAGTGGCAAAGATAGAGAACGCTGTGCTCTCAGCATTGGAGAACACACCTCCTGAGCTTTATGCTGATATCGTGAAGAACGGTATCTGGCTCTCTGGTGGTGGCGCTTTGCTCCGCGGTCTCGACAAGCGACTCCAGGACAAGATCAACATTCCTTTCCATATTGCCGAGGATCCATTGCACAGTGTGGCTAAGGGTGCAGGCATTGCATTGAAGAATGTGGATCGCTTCTCATTCTTGATGAGATAATAAATATAGAATAAGGTAAGTTCCGCATTTGGACATTAATTTAATAGTGCCCATTTGCGGAATTTTAATCATATATAATATAGTATATGCACAACCTTTTAGAGTTTTTCCAGAAATACAACCATTGGTTTCTCTTCCTGATTCTTGAGGTGGTGAGCATGGTGCTCTTGTTTCAGTATAACAGCTATCAGGGTAGCGCATGGTTTTCTACTGCTAATGCGGTAACGGGTAAGCTCTACGAATGGAACTCAAACGTAGAAACTTTCTTCTCGCTTACCAAGGTGAACCAGGAACTGACTCAGCGAAATGTGTATCTGGAACATCAGGTGAAGCAACTTTCTGACAGTTTGGTCAGCCTGACCAAAGACAGCAGCTTCCTGAAGCGTGACCAGTTTGCCATGCTGAAGAGTTACAGATTGATACCAGCCAAGGTGGTGGACAACAGTATCGATAAGCCGGGTAATCTCATAACCATCGACAAGGGACGTGCTGAAGGCATTCATAAGGATATGGGTGTGGTCAGCGGAACCGGTGTCGTGGGAATCGTTTATATCGTGGCTGAGCATTACAGCATCGTGATTCCTGTGCTCAATGTAAAATCGAATATCAGTTGTACCATCCAGGGCAGAGGCTATTTCGGCTATCTGAGATGGAAGGGCGGCTCTTCTGAGTTGGCTTATATGGAAGATGTGCCTAGACATGCTCACTTTAAGTTAGGTGATAACGTGGTGACCAGCGGATATAGTGCTGTGTTCCCTCCAGGCGTAAGAGTGGGCAAGATTCTGCACGTTTTCAATTCTGCCGATGGACTCAGCTATCGTGTCCAGTTGCGACTCTCTACCGACTTTGCCCGTCTTCGTGATGTCTGCGTCATCGACGATGCTGCCATGAAGGAGCGATTGGAGATTCTGCGTGCTGCCCAGGATAGCATCAAGCCTGATGGTAGTACTGGAGGTAATAATTAATATAAAATATAGTAAGAGGAGAAAAACTCAGAATTTAGAGGAGATATATTGGCAATGAGTATAGATTTAATGAAACGACTCGGCATCTTCGTGGTGCTGGTGCTGGTGCAGGGACTGGTGTTTAATCATATTCACCTTTTCAACTGTGCTACCCCCTTGCTGTATATCATCATGGTGCTCCATTTCCGCAGAAATCACCCAAGGTGGGCGGTGCTGCTCTGGTGCTTCATGATGGGACTTTGTATTGACGTGTTCGCCAATACTCCTGGTGTTGCGGCTGCTTCCATGACTTTGGTAGGCTTGCTGCAACCGTATCTTTTCGAACTCTTCGTGCCTCGTGATAGTGCCGATGACCTAGAGCCGTCGGTGCGAACCATCGGTATGGGTTCGTATTTCCTGTATGTATTAATTATAGTACTCGTTTATAATCTCTTGTTTTTTACACTCGAAACATTCAATTTCTTCAATTGGATGCAGTGGCTCATGTGTATTGGTGGCAGTACGGTTATCACTATGGTGATGGTCATGGCCATCGAGGGCTTCAGAAAATAATATATTAAATAAGGTGTATGATAGATTACAATCTTGAAAAGCGTAGATTTGTTATTGGGGGAGTGGCCATAGCTATTGTGGTCATTTACTCCATTCGTCTGTTTACGCTTCAGATTATGAGCGACGACTATAAGAAGAATGCTGATAGTAATGCCTTTCTGAAGCAGATTGAGTTCCCTTCCCGTGGAGCCATTTACGACCGTAACGGCAAGCTGATGGTGTATAACCAGCCTTCCTATGACATCATGGTTGTGATGAAAGAGCAGGAAGGAAGACTCGATACCCTGGACTTCTGCAATTCCCTGGGCATTACAAGGGAACAGTTTGACAAGCGCATGGAAACCATCAAGGACCGTTCCAAGAATCCGGGCTATTCCAGATATACGCAACAGCTCTTTATGAGTCAGCTGTCGGACAAGGACTTCTCGGTATTCCAGGAAAAGATGTTCCGTTTTCCTGGCTTCTATGTTCAGAAGCGAAGCGTGAGAGAATATACCTATCCATACGCAGCCCATGTACTGGGCGATGTGGGAGAGGTATCGGAAAGCGATATTGAGGAGGACGACTACTATCAGCCTGGTGACTATATCGGTAAACTGGGACTGGAGAAGCATTATGAGAAGCAGCTCAGAGGACAGAAGGGTGTGAAAATCATGCTTCGAGATGCTCACGGACGAATACAGGGAAGCTATCAGAAGGGTAAACTTGACCAGCGACCTATAGCAGGTAAAGACCTGACTCTCGGTATCGACATCAATCTGCAGGCACTCGGGGAACGGTTGCTGCAGGGCAAGATTGGAAGTATCGTGGCAATCGACCCTCGTACCGGTGAAGTCCTGGCGATGGTTTCTTCACCAACTTACGACCCTCGTAAACTTGTGGGCAAGAACAGAGGAAAAATGCATAAATGGCTTTCCAAAAACCCTTGGAAACCGCTTCTGAACCGTAGTATTATGGGACAGTATCCTCCGGGTTCAACCTTCAAAACCACGCAGGCGTTGACCTTCCTGACCGAAGGTATCATCACTCCGGGTACAGCCTTTCCTTGTAATCACGGATTCTCTTACAGAGGATTGCACGTAGGATGTCACGGTCACCCATCGCCTATTGCGCTGGTGGATGCCATCAGTACTTCCTGCAACGGTTACTTCTGTTGGGGACTCTACTATATGATAGGCAAGAAGGGAAAGTATGGGTCTGTTCAGAACGCCATGACAACCTGGAAAGACTATATGGTGAGCATGGGATTCGGCTATAAGCTGGGAATCGACTTGCCGGGTGAGAAACGAGGACTGATTCCGAATGCACAGTTCTACGACAAGGCTTACAAGGGATCATGGAATGGACTGACTATCATCAGTATCTCTATCGGACAGGGTGAGGTGAACCTGACACCGTTGCAGATAGCCAACCTGGGTGCTACTATCGCCAATCGAGGCTATTATTATGTACCTCATGTCGTGCGCAAGGTAAAGGGCGAGCCGCTTGATACGCTCTATACCCGTAAGCACGTAACCAAGGCTTCGCGCAGAGCTTACAACTATGTAATTGCCGGTATGAGAAGTTCTGCCTTGAAGGGAACCTGTAAGATGCTTTCCCGTTACGATTTCGAGCCTTGCGGCAAGACGGGTACTGCCCAGAACCGTGGTCATGACCACTCTGTATTCATGGGTTTTGCACCAATGAACAACCCGAAGATTGCCATTGCTGTATACGTAGAAAATGGTGGATGGGGTGCCGACTATGGTGTGCCTATCGGAGGCTTGATGATGGAGCAATATCTGAAGGGTAAACTGTCGCCTGCTTCTGAAAGTCAGGCTGCCCAGATGCAGGCACGCAGAATTGCATACGGTTCTAGTAGTAGATAAGGGAACAATTGATAATGTATAATTAATAATGTATAAATTATATTATTATGAGCGATAATAAACAACCTAGTGTGCTGCGTTCGCTCGACTGGTGGACGATAGGCATCTATCTGGCACTTCTGGCTTTTGGCTGGATCAGTGTCTGTGGTGCCAGTTACACATACGGTGACAATGAAATCTTCAGCTTGGGGGCTCGTTCGGGTATGCAGATTGTATGGATTGGAACATCGATAGCATTGGGTTTGGTTCTTCTTTTGCTCGATGATCGATTTTACGATACATTCTCGTATGTGATCTATGCGGTACTGATATTACTGCTTTTTGCCACGATATTCAATCCGCATAGCATCAAGGGTTCGCATTCGTGGCTCGTCCTGGGACCGCTCCGACTGCAACCTGCCGAGTTCGGTAAGTTTGCCACGGCTTTGGCTGTAGCGAAATTCATGTCGAGCTATGGATTCAATATCCACAACATGAAGCATTTCATGGCGGCAGTAGGTATCATCATGCTTCCTATGGTATGTATCGTAGGGCAGCGTGAAACGGGTTCGGCGCTGGTTTATTCAGCCTTTTTCCTGATGCTCTATCGCGAAGGAATGCCGGGTGCCGTGCTCTTTACGGGAGTTTCGATGGTGGCTTATTTCGTGTTGGGCGTGAAGTATGAAAATGTAATGATGTGGGATACCTATACCTCGGTGGGTAAGTTTGTGGTGCTTTTGCTGGTACAGATTTTTACTTCCGGTATGGTTTATTCGTATACGGGCAATAAGAAACATGCGCTAATCATCCTGGGCTATTCCCTGGGTATTACGCTGATATTTTCTCTTTTTTCCACCTACGTCATTCCGTTCGACGTCGTGTGGATACAGCTCCTGTTATGTGCGTTGATGATAGGATTCCTGGTTTACCATGGATTGAGGACAAGATTTAGGAATTACTTTCTTATTTCAATATTCTCTCTCGGTTCTATCGCCTTCTTCTATAGTGCCGACTATGTGCTGAATAATGTGATGGAGCCTCACCAGCGAGTGCGTATCAACGTGCTTCTAGGTCTTGATGAAGACTTGGCGGGTGCTGGATATAATGTGCATCAGAGCGAGATTGCCATCGGTTCGGGTGGTTTGCAGGGTAAGGGATTCCTGAATGGAACTCAGACTAAGCTCAAGTTCGTGCCAGAACAGGATACTGACTTCATCTTCTGTACGGTGGGAGAAGAGGAAGGCTTCTTGGGGTCGGCAGGTGTATTGCTGCTGTTCCTGGCGTTGATATTGCGACTGATACACCTGGCAGAACGGCAACCGTTCAAGTTCGGACGAATATACGGCTATTGCGTGCTGAGTGTGTTCTTATTCCACCTTTTTATTAATGTAGGAATGGTGCTGGGACTGACGCCTGTAATCGGTATTCCTCTGCCGTTCTTCAGTTATGGTGGTAGTTCGCTATGGGGCTTTACCATTCTGCTCTTCATCTTCCTGAGAATAGATGCTGGTAGAAATCTGGTAAGAAGCTAGAATCTGGTAAAGAGCTAGAATCTGGTAAGAAGCTAGGATCTGGTAAGAAGTTAGAATAAAGAAAAATGACCAATGGGAAATCCTCATTGGTCATTTTTTGTTATTTTCACTCCGATGTCGCTTACACCTGGCAGAATCTCGCGCTTCATGTCATGGCGGACTGTGATGTGGATAGAGTCTCCTTGGTTCAACTTGTAGACGTTGATAGGGAAGTTGTACTGATAGTAACTGATGCCTTGTCCTTTACTTACACCATTCTTATCTATCAGCTGACAGTTTACAGTATCAGTCTTGCATGCGCTGGGCACATGCTTGTTGTTGTGGTAGATGTTCTGCTCCACGATGAGGGTAAGTCCCATGAAAGGATAATTTCCCGTGATGCGGAGCCCCAGGCTCTCGTTGTAATAGCCGCCTTCCAGAAGAGGTGGAATCTCGAACGAGAGCGTGTCGTTCTTCTCCCATCCTACAATCGGTGTATGCGCATAACTGTCGAATACGGTAGAATGTTTACAGGAAGGGAGCGACATGGTTGCTACCATTGCTAATATCAGATATACCAGTCGTTTCATTACTTATCTTCTGGCTTTTTATCACCGCCATGCTGCTGGCGTGGCTGACGATTGCGGTTATCGCGACGACGATTGTTGTTGCCGTTCTGATGACGGTTGCCCTGACGGTTCTCGCCTTGCTGCCCGTTCTGCTGCTGGCGGTTCTCACCCTGCTGTCCGTTCTGCTGCTGACGGCTCTCGCCCTGCTGCTGTTTTTCAGCTTGCTGCCCGTTCTGCTGCTGGCGATTTTCGTTTTGCTGCTTGTTTGCCTTATTGTCTGCGTCTTGGCGATTACGATTCTTGTTATTCTTCTTTTTCTTTTTCTTCGACTTGTCAAAGCGGCTCAAGTCAGATTCGTTGAGCAAATCGATAGGCTTGGAAGATTCCTTGATCTTGCCGTTCTCCAGCAAGCTGAGAGGCTTTTCGCCTTTCCTGTTCATCTCGATGATTTCCTTGGCGCGTGCTGCGGTAATGGTTTCGAGGTTTGATGCCAGGTTCTTATCAGAAGAATAGGTGATGAGACCAGCCAGAATATCTACCTTGAACTGATGGAATTCGCCATCAGCAGTCTGCAGAACAGCATCCTTTGGAGGCATCTTGCGGCTTGCTTCTACATAGTTGTCTACCTCATAGTTGAGACAACATTTCAGCTTGGCGCACATACCTGCCAACTTCTGAGGGTTGAGCGAGATGTCCTGATAGCGTGCGGCATTGGTGCTGACGCTCACAAAATTCTTCATCCATGTAGCGCAGCAGAGTTCGCGACCACAAGGACCGGTACCGCCGATGCGGCCTGCTTCCTGACGGGCACCAATCTGCTTCATCTCGATGCGCACGTGGAAGGTATCAGCAAGCACCTTGATGAGCTGACGGAAGTCAACTCGCTCATCGGCGATATAATAGAATATAGCCTTGTTGCCATCACCCTGATACTCTACGTCTCCGATTTTCATTTTCAATCCGAGGTCTAGGGCTATCTGTCGGCTCTGAATCATGGTATCATGCTCGCGGCTCTTTGCCTCCTTGCATTTGTCAAGGTCTACCTGCTTGGCGATACGATAGATGCGTTTGATATCATCCTGCGACTTGAGATTAGCCTTCTTCAGCTGCAGTTTTACGAGTCTGCCGGTGAGTGTAACCACACCGATGTCGTGACCAGGGTTAGCTTCCACAGCCACTACATCGCCCTTTTTGAGGTCCAGGTTGTTCACATTATGGTAATATCCCTTTCGGGTATTCTTGAATTGCACTTCCACAAGGTCGGTGCTTTCTGCGTTACCTGGTACGTCTGCGAGCCAGTCGTATGTGTTCAGCTGTCTGTCCTGTCGTCCTACCGCCTTGCAGCAGAGTCCTCGGTCGCAGCCGTTCCACAATCTGAATTTCATATTTTTGTAATCCACGATAATCTATTTTATAATTTTATTAATGTATATTGATAGGCTTACGCCCTTTGTTTCTCTTGAATTATTCGCTCTTCGTTTTTCACTTTTTACTTCCTGATGAGGAGTACGATGATTTTGAGCGCCATATCGAAGAATACTATCTTCGGATTGGCATTCTGACTAATGAAGCGTTTGCTCTCCTCGAAGAGGTTGGAGATGTCTATGATATTCGCCTCGTTGATGAAGCGGGCGAAGTTCTTGGCGAAGTTTTCCTCTTCCTGTGTCATGTAGTTCAGTTCAGGTTGTCTGAAATTGTACATGAAACTCTCCCGGAGCATGTGCATGAAATAGTCGAGCATTCTCTTCTGTTTCTCTCTTCCAAAAGTGGAAACCACTTCGCTCCATTTCTTCAGGTCGTGAATGTTGCGCATGTAAGCTAGTCGCATCAGCATGATAAACATGTCGAGATGCTGTCTTTTTTCATTGCCGGCATTGAGTTCTTCCAATGCTGCATTCCAGTTGCCGTTGGCGATGCGGGCTATTTGGTGTGCCATGTTGGGTTCCAAAGCCCTGCGTTCTATCAATGCCTGCTCGATGTCTTCTGTAGCAATCTTCTTGAAATCGATGCGCTGGGTTCGGCTTCTGATAGTTTCCAGAAGAAGTTCAGGCTGTTCGCTTACGAGCAGGAAGAGGGTTTGGCGAGGTGGTTCCTCCAGCAGTTTCAGTATCTTGTTGGCACTCTGCTGGTTCATTCTTTCCGGTAGCCATATCAGGCTGATTTTGTAACCTCCCTGGCTCGACATCATGATGAGTTTCTTGGCAAGGTCATCGCTTTCTTCGGCGGTGATGATAGCCTGCTTGTTTAAGTCGGCATCGCTTTTGCCCATCTTCTGTATCCATTCACCAATCAGGACGTAAGCTCCATCCTTGAGCAGCATCTCGCGCCATTCCCGGATGAAATCATCGCTAATCGGAGTATGATCGCCACTCATATCGGAAGTTTTGATGGTTGGGTATGTGAAGTGGAGATCAGGATGCTCCCATTTGTTGAGCATCGGAGAATCTCCAAGCAGATAGCTGGCGAAGGCCAGTGCCATCGCCAATTTACCGCAACCTTCCGGTCCGCAGAACATCAAGGCATGGGGGATGCGATTCTCCTGAGCCATCTTCATCAGACGGTTCCATACTTCTTGCTGACCTATCACTTCCTTTATAGACATTGAACTCTTTTTACTTTGAATTTTGAACATTGAACTTTATGATCAGTAGTCAGAAGTTTTTTTAATTTCTGACACCCAATCTAGTACCTTCCTGTAGCAGGAGCCTTTACCCTAAAACAGGGCTTTGGCAATCTGTTTGACGCTATCCACTGCCGAAACAGTGAAGAAATGGATATTGTTGTAACCGTGCTCGAACAGGTCTTTCACCTGAGCAGTTGTCCATTCTATACCGAGAGCTTTGGCGTCTTCATCCGTCTTGCACTTTAAAACTTCCTGTGCCAATTCCTCAGGAATGTCGCAATGGAAGGTCTTTGGTACCACGGTGAGCTGGCTCAGCTTGGCAAATGGCTTCAAGGCTGGTATGATAGGAATGGTGATACCCATCTTGCGAGCCTTGTCTACAAAGTCATAGAACTTCTGGTTGTCGTAGAAGAGCTGGGTAACAGCGTATGCAGCGCCCAACTGTTGCTTCTCCAACAAGTGCTGCATATCCATTTCCAGGTTAGGAGCTTCTTCGTGCTTCTCAGGATAGCAAGCCACGCCGCAGCAGAATTTCTCGCCAGGATGCTTGATAGGAGTTCCATCGCTGAAGAAACCTTCATTGAATTGGTTCACCTGCTTCAAAAGGTCGGTTGCATTCGCATGACCATTTTGGGTAGGAGTGAACATTCTATCATCCTTAGCCTTATCACCGCGAAGTACCAGGATATTGCTGATGCCCAGAAACTGGAGGTCGAGCAATTCGTACTCAATGTCTTCCTTGGTGACGCCACTGCAAATGACGTGCGGAATGACAGGAATATCGTACTTGTTCTGGATGGCAGCTGCAATGGCGACGGTACCCGGACGGCGGCGTACACGCTGGCGAGACAACAAACCATTTTCCAATTCCTTGTAAACGTATTCGCTGTGATGTGTTGTAATGTTGATAAACCTAGGAGCATAATCCTTCAGGCTGTCGATGGTGCGGAACAAAGCCGCAGTACCATTGCCCTTGAGAGGAGGCAGAACTTCGAAAGAAAAGCCTCGCTTATTGCCCTCATTTTGTAGAAAATCTGCTATATTCATATGACGTAATCTCTGTTGAAAATATAATTTGGTTGCAAATTTACAAAAAAAATAGGGGAAAAACGCACTTTATACGTAATATTTTAAAAGAAAAAGCGTTTATAAGTATATAATATCTAGTTATACTACATAAAACAAACAAATTATTCAAACCTATAAAAATAATGGAACAAAATCAAAAGGGCTCAAAAGCCTATCTTATCTCAATTGTGATGGTCGCTGTGTTAGGCGGCTTGCTTTTCGGTTACGATACCGCTGTGATATCAGGTGCCGAGAAGGGTTTACAGGCATTCTTTATGGGTGCAAGTGATTTCGTATATACAGACTTCTGGCATGGATTTACCAGTTCCAGTGCTTTGATTGGCTGTATCATTGGTTCGGCACTTTCAGGAGTGCTTGCTTCTAACTGGGGACGTAAACGCTCGTTGATCTTTGCGGGTGTGATGTTCTTCATCTCTGCGTGGGGTTCGATGTGTCCTGAAAGTTTGGTCTTGCCAAAGGGAGAGCCAAATCTTACCTTGCTTATCGTCTTTAATCTTTATCGTGTGATTGGTGGTATTGGTGTGGGGCTGGCTTCTGCTGTTTGTCCAATGTATATTGGTGAAATTGCCCCAAGTAATATCCGAGGTATGTTGGTTAGCTGGAATCAGTTTGCCATCATCTTTGGTCAGCTGGTGGTTTATTTCGTCAACTTCTTTATCCTTGGCGACCATATCGCTCCTGCTATTCAGAGTGTGGGCAATGGCATGAATCAGATTCTCAATGGTGGTGAAGCAGCTTGGGCCATCGAGACTGGTTGGAGATACATGTTTGGTTCAGAGATGATTCCTGCAGGTTTGTTCGCTTTGCTTATCTGCTTTGTTCCTGAGACTCCACGTTATCTTGCAATGGTTGGTCAGGATGCGAAGGCAGAACGTATTCTTGCCCGTATTAATGGTGCTGCTGAGGCAAAGAAGATTCTGGATGAAATCAAGAATACGGTAACCGAGAAGACTGAAAAGCTGATGACTTACGGTTTTCTCTGTATTTTCGTAGGTGTGATGCTCTCTGTATTCCAGCAGGCTGTAGGTATCAATGCGGTGCTTTACTATGCGCCACGTATTTATGAGGCAATGGGATTTGACAATCCTATGGTGCTTACCGTATTCAATGGTATTGTGAACCTCAGTTTCACTTGTGTTGCTATCTTTACTGTAGAGAAGTTGGGTCGCAAGCCTTTGCTCATTGTGGGTTCACTGGGCATGGCTTTGGGTGCTATTGGTGTGGCTATTACCTTTGGAAATCCTAATCTGCAGCTTTTCTGTATGGTTTCCATCATGGTTTATTCTGCATCGTTTATGTTCTCTTGGGGACCTATCTGCTGGGTACTTATTGCCGAGGTGTTCCCTAATACCATCCGTGGTGCTGCTGTAGCTATCGCTGTAGCCTTCCAGTGGATTTTCAACTGGATCGTTTCTACATCGTTCGTGCCACTTGCCAATAGTATGGGTTATTGGTTCACTTACGGACTGTATGGTGTTATCTGCATCCTTGCTGCTGTCTTCGTATGGAAGTTGGTTCCTGAGACAAAGGGTAAGACTTTGGAGGATATGACCAAGCTTTGGAAGAAAGATTAATTGATACGTAATATTTATATAAAAGTAGGCGCGATAGTCAATCCCGACTATCGCGCCTTTTATTTAGTT
>ULRP01079368.1_pt1 | contig 11564 bp, 8 predicted proteins | sample 1955521 | NCBI WGS metagenome assembly ULRP01 (sample SAMEA4835685, study PRJEB28245) | human gut metagenome | biome: gut microbiome; material: fecal sample | place: Denmark | collected 2008
TATAAGATATGAATTTTATAAATATGAAAATTCTAAAAATATTTTTACTGATTTAGTGTTAATGTATTCAGATACCGAATTAATTGGAAAAATTTATTTCAGTACCACTTTAACTATATCTGATGAATGGATTACTAATTTTATTAATAATAATTTAGTTAAAATTAAAATAACAATTGGATAAAAAAATAACCGTTTAAAACGGTTATTTTTTTATCTACCTACACCCATTTTTCTTTTTACTTTAGAAAGCGTCTTTCTAGCAAAATAACTTGCTTTTTGGGCACCATCATCTAATACTTTATTTAGGTAGTTTTTGTCGGCTAATATTTTTTCGTATTTATCTTGAATTGGCATTAATAAGGTAATAATTGCAACAGCAACAGCTTTTTTGAATTCTCCATAGCCAACTCCTTCAAATTCAGTCTCTAAATCTGAAATTGATTTGTTAGTACAACATGATAAGATGTTTAATAAATTAGAAATACCAGGTTTATTTACTTCATCGTATTTAATAATTCCATCACTGTCAGTTACCGCACTTGCAATTTTCTTACGAATTATGGCTTCTGAATCATCTAGATAAATAGAAGCTTTTTCTAAAGGATCTGATTTAGACATTTTTTTTGATGGGTCTTGAAGTGACATTATTTTTGCACCCTCTTTTACAATCAATGCATCTGGGATGTTGAATGTTTCGCTATATTTAGAGTTAAATCTTTCCGCAAGAGTTCTAGTTAATTCTAAATGTTGTTTTTGGTCTTGACCAACGGGAACACCATTTGCATTATATAAAAGAATATCGCCTGCCATCAACACAGGGTATGTTAATAAAGCACTTGAAACTCCTTCGACTTGTTTAGCTTTTTTATCCTTATATTGTGTCATTCTTTCTAGTTCACCAATATAAGTAATTGTTTGTAATAAATAGCCAATTTCGGCGTGTTCATGAACTTCTGATTGAATAAATAAGGTTATTCTTTCAGGATTTAAACCACATGCAAGATATAATGCTGCAAGCTTTTTAATGCTTTGTCTCAACATTGTTGGATCTTTTGGTACAGTAATTGCATGTAAATCCGCAATAAATACAAAGAATTCTTCAAATTCTCCTTCATCTTGTAAGGCAACAAAATTCTTAATAGCGCCTAAATAATTTCCAAGGGTTAATCTACCCGATGGCTGAATGCCTGATACTAAAGTTTTCATAAATTCCTCCTAAAAAATAAAAAATCCCCCTAATTAAAGGACGAAATATTCGTGGTACCACCTTTATTTAATATAGTATAGCCTATATCCTCAATTTTGATAACGCAGTTTTCTGCGAGAATGCATTTCCTCATTCTACATCAACGGACCCATTTCAATTGCTACTTAGGTAATTTCTCACTTACATTACTCACTGGACAAAGATCACAAAATACTCTTTTCCGCATCATTTGTTTTACGCATAATATTATACTTTAGTTTTGACAAAAAGTCAAAATATATGATTTTTCTAAAAAAATAGCATAGCAAAAATAGGTGCTTTTTGGAAAAAATGCAGGTATAATCTACATAAAGTAAAAAAAGAAAAAATTAAAAAAATGTCAAAGTAAGCGTTTACATCAAACAAAAAACCAAAAAACATTGACATTAAATAAATAATGTTATATAATGGTAGCATAAAACAATTTTGGAAGGTATATGAAATTGCTTTTATGAAAATAGATGTAATATCTATAAAAAATTATTAAAGGAGAAAAAAATATGAAAGTTAAAAAGTTATTATCATTGATTTTTGTCGCTGTTATTGCTTTAGGACTTGCTTCTTGCGATAAGTGTGCTAAAAAACCTGGACCTTCAACTGTGGCTCCAACTTACACTTATAGAGGATATTCAAGTGCTTTAGGAAATAACTGGAATCCTCATACTTGGGAAACTAATGCTGACCAAGGCATTCTTTCTTACTTGTCAAAAGGATTTGTTGACCTTTCTATCAAAGATAGCAAAAAAGGTGAATACCAATGGGTATATGAAATGGCAACAGATGTAAAAGATGTTACTGCATCTCATCAATCTGATTTGACTAAATATGGTTCACAATTACCAGAAGGAAAAACTTTAGAAGAAGTTACTGATGGATATGTATATGAAATAGTATTAAATCCAAAAGCAAAATGGGAAAATGGTGATGCCATCACTGCTGATGACTATATCTACTCTATGCAAATGTTATTAAATTCTAAGATGAAAAACTATCGTGCTAACCTATACGTAAATGGTGAAAGTGCTTTAGCTGGTGCTCTTGGATATTATAATTCTGAATCTCCAATTTATACGGATTTACTAGAAAGAGTTCCTGGATACTTACAAGAAGATCCTACTGTTAACGCAGCTGGTCAACTAGTATTTAGTGAAGGTGGACAAGAATATGTTCTTTATACAAGTTTCGTAAATCCTGTTCGTTTCTTTGGTAGCGATTCAGTTAAAGATTTGTATGCTGGAGGCTATGCAAGCTTATTCTGCGTTCCATTTACAGGTGATGTTTCACAATTTGGCGAAAATCTTCCGGAATGGCTAAAGAAAGTTGTAAGTGAAGAATCTGGTGAAGTTTCATATCTTACAGATGTATACAAAAAATATAGTAGTCAAGCAAATGCATATGGATATATTCCTGTTACTGCAGAATTATTTGCAGACTTAAAGGCTGTTGCTTTAAATTGCGGTGATACTAATCCACTAGCTTGGAATGAATTTATGGTATTCATTAGTGGAAAAGGTAAAAAAGTAGAATGGGATACTGTTGGTCTATACAAAGTAGATGATTATACTATCCGTTATGTATTATCAACTTATGAAGCTCGTGATTACTTCTTGACTTCATTAACAGATACATGGCTAGTTTATGGACCATATTATGAAAAAGGCTTTGATACAACTGGCGAATTATTAACTACTAATTATGGTACTTCACTAGATACTACTATGTCATATGGCCCATACAGACTTTCTGTATTACAAGAAGGTAAACAAATTGTTTTCGTACAAAATGAAAATTGGTATGGTTATACTAAAAAAGAAGATGGAACTTTATATTCTGAAACTAATTTCTTAGTTGATGGCGAGCATGTACAACAATACATGACTACAAAAGTTGTTATTGACGTAATGTCAGATGAAGCAGCAAGACAAGCATTCTTGAGTGGTGCTCTTGATGAATGGGCTCCATCATCTTCAGAATTATCTGATTACACATTAAGTGAAAAACTTTATCGTGTTGATGAAACTTACACAATGAGTTTCTTCTTCAATACTAATCTTGAAGCTTTAAAGTCAATGGATAGCAGTAAAGGTAACAAAAACAGTGTTGTATTATCTAATGTTGATTTCCGTAAAGCATTTAGTTTAGCAATTGATAGAGCAAGTTGGGTATTAGCAACCGCTGGTTATAAACCTACTTATTCATTAATGAATGATTTATATTACTATAATATTTATGAAGATCCAACTTCAACATATCGTAGTACAGAACAAGCTATGCAAGCCATCGTAAATCTATATGGTGTTGAATATGGTGAAGGTAAGACTTATAAGACATTAGAAGAAGCATATAAATCAATAACTGGTTTCAACATTTCTGAAGCAAAAGAATTAATGGCTAGAGCTTGCGAACAACTTGTTGCTGATAGATTATACAAGAAAGGTGAAAATATCGTTATTAATGTTGCTTATGCAAAAGGTGCAATTCAATCAGATGATAATAAACAAATCGCATTAATGAATCAATATTTAAATAAAGCTCTTGAAGGAAGCGGCTTTGGACAAATTACTTTACAACCTGTTGGTAACCTAAACGATAGATATAAAGCAGTTCCTGCTGGTGAATATGCTATTGGTTTTGGTGCTTGGGGTGGTGCTGCATTCTATCCATTCAGAAACTTCCAAGTATACTTTGATTCTGAACAATATGATGTAAATGAAACTGGATGTTGGGATCCAGCTACTGAAAAATTAACATTAACTATTAATGGTGAAGACGTAACAATGACTTATAAAGATTGGGGTAACTCAATGGTTGGTACTGGTAAATACGCATCTGCAGACTTCAAAACTAAATTAACTATTACAGCTGCGTTAGAAGAAGATTTCTTAGGTAAATACTATAGAATTCCTCTTGCTGCAACAACAACTTGTTCATTGCTTTCATACAAAGTAGCATACTACACTGAAGATTATAATATTATGTATGACTTTGGTGGATTCAGATTGTTAAAATATGAATTCAGTGATGCTGCTTGGGAAAGCTATGTAGCTAAACATGGCAATAATATAAGCTATAAATAATCAATTTTGGCAATGCATGAAGGCTTGTATGCCTTCTTGCATTGTTTTTAATGAGAAAATGAAAGGAAGATAAAATGCTAAAATATGTTTTAAAAAGAATAGTATTAATGCTTTTTACATTTTTTGTAATTACAACAATTTGTTTCCTACTAATAAAAATGTTACCTCAAGAAATGCCAACTGATAAAAATTTGTCAGCGCAAATACAAGCAAGATGGGAAGCGTTAGGGTACAATAAACCTTTGTTAGTACAATATGGTATATATCTTAAGAATATTATTACTAAATGGGACTTTGGTACATCATGGTATCTAGAAAGAATGAAGCCAGTTACTGAAGTTATGGGTAAACGATTATTACCGACAGTTTTAGTAAATTTTTATTCTTTAATCATTTCTATTCCTCTTGGAATACTATTGGGAATTATTGCCGCAATTAGAAAGAATAGATGGGAAGACCAAGTAATAAGCGTTTTGATTATCTTATTTGTTTCAGTTCCTAGTTATGTTTACGCTTTTATCGTGCAATATCTATTTTATTCAAAATGGCACATTGTAGACAAACCAACAATACTGGCATTAGATGATGCTGGAGGGTCGTATTTAACTTGGGCGATGTTTAAAAGTATGATTCCTGCGATTGTATCATTGTCATTTGGTGAAATTGCAGGTTTATGTCGTTTTACAAGAGCAGAATTAACTGAAACATTAACATCAGATTATATGTTGCTTGCAAGAACAAAAGGTTTAACAAAAGGACAAGCAACAGTAAGACATGCATTGAAAAATGCAATGGTACCAATTTTACCGATGATTATCTCAAGTTTCATAGGTATTCTTGGTGGCTCTATGATTATTGAGCAAATTTTCGCAATTCCTGGTGTAGGCGAACTATATATAAAATCAATTCAACAATTAGATTATGATGTATTTATGCTAGATAGTATTTTCTACACATTTGTAGGATTGTTGGCAGGAATTGTCGTTGATATAAGTTATGGATTTATAGATCCAAGAATTAGAATGGGAGAGCGATAATATGGAAAATAATAACAATAAATATATCGATATTCCAAAAGAAAAATTTGAATTTGTTAATACAAATGAAAAACTAACAGATAAAAAATTTGATACAAAGCCTATTAGTTACTTTAAAGATGCATTAATCCGTTTTAGAAAGAATAAAGCTTCTGTTGTTGCAACAATAATCATTATTTTAATAGTGTTGTTTGCTTTCATTGTACCTATATGTACTAGTACTGAAAAAGCAAAATTAATGGATGCAAATTATCGACAAAAAGGGCCAAGAATTGCGTGGTTAAAAAATAGCATAGGCCTTGCAGATGGAGGCTCTACAACAGATCTTACTAAACAACAATTAATTTTTGAACTTGCAAAAGGTATAGGTGCTGCATTTGAAGAGGATAAAGAAGTAAACTTAATAAAAGATACTCTTGACAATTACTATCAACCTGTTATCAAAATAAAAAATGTTAAAATGGTATCACAAGGCAGAAAACAAGTACCTAGCTATGATACAAGATATGATAAGTATTTGAGCGTCGGATTTATTTATCAAGATATTGAACAATCAGAATATCAAAAAATACTAGAATGGGAAAAAACAACTGGCAAAAAAGTTCTCTATCCACTTATAGAAGAAAATGAATATTATTTTGGTAATAATGATGATCGTGGTGCAGCAAATTATTGGTATAAGACAACAGGAAAAGCAATACCTGTTTCAACTAAATCAGGTGAAGTTGTGAAACTAGTAGATGATAGTAAAAACTCAATAGATGATATTTACAACATACAATTAGAAGAAAACTATTCGCGTGATGCTGATGGTAATTATAAATATTACAAAAATAATGGTGGTGGAAACGATGAGACATCATTATATAGAGTTAGAATTTTATACTATAATTATTATCAATATTTGAATGGATTTGAACCTAATTATATTATGGGAACAGACTCACAAGGTTATGATTTAGCATATAGACTTGCTAGTGGTATTAAATTAAGTTTATTACTTGCAGTATGTGTATCAGTAATTAACTTTGTAATTGGCGCAATTTATGGTGCTGTTGAAGGTTATTATGGTGGTGCTGTAGATATCGTATTAGAAAGAGTTTCAGATATTTTATCAGGTGTACCATTTATTATTGTTGCTACTTTATTCCAAATGCATTTAGCACGGAAAGTTGGAACAATACCGTGTTTAATATTCGCGTTTGTAGTAACCGGCTGGATTGGAACTGCGTCTAGAGTACGTACTCAATTTTATCGATTCAAGAATCAAGAATATGTAATGGCCGCAAGAACATTAGGGGCTAGTGATAGAAGAATTATTTGGAAACATATTTTCCCTAACACACTTGGAACAATTATAACATCATCTGCTTTAGTAATACCTAGTGTTATCTTCAGTGAAAGTATGTTAAGTTTCTTAGGTATTGTTAATTTAGGTGGTTCAAAAGCAACAAGTTTAGGAACATTATTGTCTGATGCAAGTGGCATATGGACACAATTTCCACACTTGATGATTTTCCCTGCAATTATAATATCATTGCTAATGATTTGTTTTAACTTATTTGGTAATGGATTAAGAGATGCGTTTAATCCAACGTTAAGAGGAGTGGAGGAATAAAGAATGTCTGATAATATTTTAGAAGTAAAAAAATTAAAAATATCTTTTAGAACTAATAATGGCACAGTAAAAGCCGTTAGAGACATTTCTTTTGACCTAAAAAGAGGGGAGACTCTAGCAATTGTTGGTGAAAGTGGTTCAGGTAAATCGGTAACTTCTAAAGCAATTTTAGGAATTTTGGCTGGTAACTCAATTATTGATGGTGGCGAAATTCTTTATGATGGTAAAGATTTACTAAAAATAAGTGAAGATGAAATGTACAAAATACGTGGTGATAAAATCTCAATGATTTTCCAAGATCCACTATCTAGTTTAAACCCAATCGTAAGAATTGGTAAACAAATTACAGAAGCAATGTTGCTAAAAAACAAAGCTTCTAGAAAAATATCAAGAAAAGAATTTAACAAAATGCTTGCTATTCTTCAAAATATGATGATTGAAGCAACTGGAAACAATGAAGAAGAAGCAACAAAAATTAAAGTGATGACAAAGCAATTTGATGATTTCAATATAGAAGCATTAAAATTAGAAAATAGTTACAATGTTTCTGAATCAATTGCTGAAGAGTTAATAGCTTCAATAAAAGATTTTAAATTTTTATATGAGAAAAAGCAAAAAGTTGATCCTTTTTCATATGCACCTTATTATCGCAAAAAATTAAAAGCTATTAATGATCCATTTATACTTCACGATGTGAAAGATAAAGTGCAAGATTTTATTAACTATTTTAGCAATGAAATTAAGACTACATCTTTAGAAACATTAATTGCAAAATATGATGAACTTGAGGCTTTATTAAATACCATAGTTGCAAAAGAAAAACCAAATTTCTTTAGAATTGGTTATTATCTATATGTAAACAAAGAAGCATTACCAGAACTATTAAATATGGATGTTGCTAAAATGAATGAAATGGCACTAGAGTATTTAGATAATAACTTTATGAATCAATTTATTGATTATGAACAAAAAGCACTAAAGTTATCACATGAAAGAGCTATTGAAGGTAAGAAAAGAGTAATAGTTAAAAATAAAGAATTAAGAGAATATTTTGCAAAAGGCGAATTTACTAAAAAAGAAGCAATGGAACATATTAAAGAAATGCGAGAAATTTTAAATAGTTCAATTGATCACTTAGAACCTATTAAAGATAGTATTGCATATACCTTCCTAAAAACATTAAGTTATAATGTAAAAAGCTATTTTGCAAACGTAATATCAAACGAAAAAGAAGAAAAAAGATTTGCAAAACAATCAGCAAAACACGATGCATTAGTTGCAAAAGGTAAGAATGTTGATTGGAAAGTTGTACCTAAAAAGATTATTGACTTAAATGAGCAAATTGAAAACTTACTTGCGATAATTGATCGTTTGGATGAAAAATATCAAGAAGATATTGCAACTTCATCAAATATTGATTTCTTTGCAAAGAGTATCGATTTAATTGATTACTTTAAAGCAAAAGCATCACAAGTAGTTTATAAAGTAACAAAAGCAATGGCAAAAGAAAAAGCCATCAAATTGATGGAAGAAGTAGGTATTCCTGAAGCGCGTATTAGATATCGTCAATATCCATTTGAATTTTCAGGTGGTATGAGACAAAGAATTGTTATAGCAATTGCTTTATCTGCAAACCCTGATATTTTGATATGTGATGAACCTACAACAGCTTTAGACGTTACTATTCAATCACAAATTCTTGAATTAATTAATAATTTGAAAAAAGAAAGAAATTTATCAGTAATTTTCATTACGCATGATTTAGGTGTAGTTGCGAATATGGCTGATAGAATTGCGGTAATGTATGCAGGAAAAATTGTAGAATATGGAACAAGTGAAGAAATATTCTATGCCCCTGCTCACCCATATACGTGGGCTCTATTAAGTAGTATGCCAGACTTAGATACCAAAGAAAAGTTAGAGGCTATCCCTGGTACTCCGCCTAACATGATATATCCACCAGTTGGAGATGCATTTGCGGTACGTAACAAATATGCCCTAAAAATTGATTTTGAAGAACAACCACCGCTATTTAAAATTACTGATACCCATTATGCGGCTACTTGGTTATTGCATCCAAATGCACCAAAGGTAGAGATGCCAAAAATTATTGTAGACCGTATCGAAAGAATGAAGAAGGCAGGAGGAGATAATAATGAATAACACTAACGAAAATCGTGAAGTTTTATTAAAAGTAGATCATCTTTGCCAATATTTCAAAATGGGGAATAAGGAATTAAAAGCAGTTGATGATGTATCATTTGAAATATATCGTGGAGAAGTATTTGGGTTAGTAGGTGAATCTGGTTGTGGTAAAACGACAACAGGAAGATCGATCATCAAATTATATGATATTACTTCTGGAGACATTTATTTCAAAGGTCAACGTATCGGTGCAGGTACACGTTCATACAAGATGGCTATCAAGAAGGCTAAATTAGATTGCAAAGAAAAAATTAAAGCCGAAGTCGAAAAAGGTTCAAGTAGCGAAGAACTGCAAGTACTTAAAAGTCAATATAAAAGTGAACGCAATGCAATTATTAGTGAAAATGAAAAACTAATTAAAAGTAGTATATATGATCAAAAATATTGCAATAAAGAATATTCTGATAAATTAGTAGCAGAAGTTAAAGAAAAATATCAAGAAATATTTGCTAAACTTGAAAAAGGATCTAAAGAGTATGAAGATGCTTGCAAAAAATATAAAGATGAATTAAGAACTGCTAAGAAAAGCAAATTAATAACACAAATTCAAATGATTTTCCAAGATCCAATAGCATCTTTAAATCCACGTATGACAGTTCAAGAAATAATTTCTGAAGGACTTGTAATAAAGGGCATTAAAGATAAAGAATATATACAACAAAGAGTATATGAAATATTAGAATTAGTTGGACTTGTAAAAGAACACGCTACTAGATACCCACATGAATTCTCAGGTGGTCAACGTCAAAGAATAGGTATTGCACGTTCAGTTATTATGAATCCTGATATGATAATTGCGGATGAACCAATTTCTGCTCTTGACGTATCAATTCAAGCCCAAGTAATAAATCTGCTTAACGAATTGCGCGATAAATTAGGACTAACAATTTTGTTTATTGCACACGATTTGTCGGTTGTAAAATACTTCTCTGATCGTATTGGGGTAATGTATTATGGAAAATTAGTAGAACTTGCCAATTCAGAAGAGTTATTTGATCATCCAGTTCATCCATATACTCGTTCGCTTCTTTCCGCAATCCCACTACCTGACCCAGTTTACGAAAAGAAAAGAGTCAGAATTACTTATAATCCTTTAGTTGAACATGACTATTCGGTTGATAAACCATCTTTACGTGAGATTGCTCCAGGTCATTTTGTTTATTGCAATAATGCCGAAGAAGAAAAATATAAGGCGGAATTTTTCAATTGAAAAAAGAAACTGTAAAAATCATAATTAAGTATGCGATAGCTTCTATAATTGCTGTTTGCTTTGTTTTACTTAACTTAAGTTTAAGAGACTTCTTTAAAGAAACTGAACTAAAAGAAAAATATCGCATGCTTGCAGACTCTTTCACAATACCAGGTCTTATTTATGTTTTGTTGGGATTATTAATAATGCTAACAAACAAGGGGTCACTAGATGCGCTTGGATATATGGTAAAAAGAGCGGTTAAAATGCTTGTACCAATGTCAAAAAAAGATAATATGACATATGCTGAGTATAAAGAAACTAAAAAGGGAATACATGGTTATGGTTTTCTCTTCTATATAGGAGCAGTTGTTACGGCTGTTGGTATTGTTTTTACAATATTATTCTATCAAGTGTAAAAAAAATCCAATAAACTTTAAAAAAGGGTATTGAAAAAAGGGAAAAAATGTGTTATAATATATCAAGAGGTGACGATAGTGATACAAATTTATACTACTCCAAGTTGTGCATCATGTAGAAAAGCAAAGAAATGGTTTGATCAATACAAAATACCATATTCAGAAAAGAATATTTTTAGCATTAAACTTAGCAAAGAAGATATCTTTAGAATGCTTGCCAATAGTGAAAATGGCTTTGATGATATCATATCAACAAGATCTAAAGTCTTCAAAGAAAAGAAATTGGACCCTGATAATATGAGTGTCCAAGAACTTATCGAATTCATTATCGACTATCCTAGTGTATTAAAAAGACCAATAATCATTAATGAAAATGAATTACAGGTCGGTTATAATAATGAAGATATCACTATTTTCCTACCAAAAGAACTTCGTAACTTAGATAGTTTTAGTGATTTTGATGCTGAGCCTATCAATGTGAAATACTCTAAAAAATAAAAGAAGCAGCAATTTTTTGCTGCTTCTATATTTTTTTCTTTAATGCATCATAAGCACGTTTAATTTTAGGCTTACTCTTTTTGTAAACTATTCCAAATTCGCGAACAATCTCAACAAATTCACGTTTACCACCTTCATATGAAGTAGCTTCATACTCAAGTTCATAATCAACCGTATCAACATATTTACATTTATCAATGGCAATATTTCCTTTCTTGTAAGGGAAACCAATTCTAAATGTAGATAAAGACATATAGTTAATCACTTTTTGC
>ULRP01076919.1_pt1 | contig 11548 bp, 10 predicted proteins | sample 1955521 | NCBI WGS metagenome assembly ULRP01 (sample SAMEA4835685, study PRJEB28245) | human gut metagenome | biome: gut microbiome; material: fecal sample | place: Denmark | collected 2008
CAAACGGCATCAGGTACGGCACGCCAAAGCTTTTTAAGTGCGACAGATGGATCAGCACCGCAAGCAGCCCTGCCAGAAATCCGAAAAAGCCGAGCCATGCGCAGATTCCGATAAAAAAGAACTTGAGCAGCCGGAACGCCGTTGCAAACTCCTCGTTCGGTACGGCGAACGAGCACAGCGCCGTAAATGAGATCACAATCACGACAATCGGACTTACCAGATTTGCCTCCACGGCTGCCTGCCCGATGATCAGTCCGCCCACAATTCCGATCGTATTCCCCATCGCTCCGGGCAGCCGCACTCCCGCCTCCCGCAGCAGTTCAAACGAAAGTTCCATGATAATCACCTCAATCACCGCCGGAAACGGCACGCCGCTCCTGGCGTCCGCAAAGGACAGCAGGAGCGTGGTCGGCAGAATCTGTGTGTGGAAATTGGTGACCGCCAGATAGAGGCCCGGCAATGTCATGGCAAAAAAGGATGCAAAATAGCGCAAAAGGCGCTCAAAGCTCGCGATCTCCCAGCGGTTATAGTAATCGTCGCTCGTCTTGATAAAGGAATTGTAATCGGTCGGCAGAATGAGCGCGATCGGCGAATTGTCCGACAGCACAACCACTCTGCCGTCAAGGATGGACATTGCCGCCCGGTCCGGCCGTTCCGTCGTCTGAAACTGTGGAAACGGGGAATACCATTTTTCCTCCGACAGCTGTTCAATGACTCCGCTGTCGAGTACCCCGTCAATCTCAAATCCCTCCAGCCGCTCCTCAATCTTTGCCACCAGCTCTGGGTAGGCGATCCCTTCCATATAGACCAGATAGACGTTGGTGTTGGAGCGCACGCCCATTTTTTTCTCTTTTACCTTGACCTGTGGCGACCGGATTCTCTTGCGGATCAACGCCGCATTCTGTTTTACCGAATCTCCGAATCCCTCGTTAGAACCACGCACCACTTTTTCCGAGTCCGCCTCGTTGATCCCCATATTCGGATAACCGTCATCCGGAATCTTGACCGCTTTCGCAAAACCGTCGACGAAAAAAACGGCTTCTCCGGTCAAAAGACCATCCCCCGCCTCCTCGATCGTCGTAAAATAGGTCGCATCGGAGGTTCCGAGGGCATTCTGTTCCAACACCCGCAGAATTTCCTCCCGCTCCAGACCCCTTAAGTATTTTAAAACTTCTAACAGCGCCGAATTTCCCATATCTACCGAGACTTCAATGAACGTGAGGTAGCACGCCACGTCCCGGTTTTTTCCAAGATTCATCCGCTTCTTCTTGATGTCGTCACAGGTGTGAAACAGTTCCTCCATATGTGCGATGTTCTCGTCGAGTCTCTCGCTGATCTTTGTCTTCTCCGCCACAGATTTTCTTCCTTTCCTAAAACAAAAACGGGGCAGGCATCCGCCTGTCCCTGTTAGTTTGTTCCATTTCGGGAAATTTATTCACTTTTCCTGCTCCCGGATCATTTCCTTCACCGCTGTCGCCTGGTTCATTACATGCTTGTGCATCGCCGCCGTCAGCATGGTCTTATCCTTTGCGGTAAGCCCCTCCACGATCTGGCTGTGCTCCCGGATCAGAATCGGAAAATTCTTTTCATCTTTTAAATATTCCACGCGGTAGCGGTACATCTGCTCCCGCAGATTGTTGAGCATGTTCTCCAGCTTGACGTTGCGCGTCGCATGATAGATGATGTCATGAAACCGCACATCCGCCTCCGCAATCCGCTTGACGTCCCCCGTCTTTGTGGATTCCTCGAACTCATGCATGGTATGTCTGAGCTCAGCAAGCTCCTCCTCAGAAATCTGTTCGCAGGCGATCGATGCCGCCAGTTCGTCGAGTGCATCCCGGATCTGCAAGACATCCTCCATGTCTTTTTCCGTCATCCGCGCAACTTCCGCACCTTTTCTTGGAATCGTGACCGCCAGTCCCTCCTGTTCGAGCATACGGATCGCCTCCCGTATCGGCGTACGGCTCACCCCAAGCTTTGCTGCCAGCTGCAGCTCCATAAGACGCTCCCCCGGCTTAAGCTCTCCTTTTAAGATCGCTTCCCGCAGTGTGTTAAACACCACATCCCGAAGCGGAAGGTATGCATTCATGTTCAATGTCAGATCCTCTGTCATAAGTACCTCCTTCTGCTTTGTTATCTGTTTCTGCCCGTCTTCTCCTCACCGCGCATTGTTGTATATGCTTGTCAGGTAAATCTGTTTTGCAAGATTTGATTCACGCATTGCCTCGTATGCAGCCACGGCTGTATCCCCGTTGGCAAACAGGCCAAAGACCGTTGGACCGCTTCCGCTCATCATTGCATGGACTGCACCGTGCTCCATCATATGATCCTTGATCTCTGCAATGACCGGATAATTGGGAATCGTAACTGTCTCCAGCACATTTCCCATGTGTCCTGCGATCTGCTCCAGATTCTTCGCCCGGATCGCACCGATCAGCCCATCAATATCCGGATGCACGGTATCCGCATCCAGTTTCAGATTCTCATAGACAAATTTTGTGGAAACCCCGATCTGCGGCTTAGCAATCAGCACCGGACATTTGACCATCGGAGGAAGCGCCGATAATTTTTCACCGATCCCCTCCGCGAGCGCCGTTCCGCGCATAATGCAGTATGGAACATCCGCGCCGAGCTTCACACCGCGCGTCATCAGATCCTCCTTAGAAAGCCCCAGATCAAAAATGCGGTTCATTCCATATAATACGGCCGCAGCGTCCGTGCTTCCGCCTGCCATGCCGGCTGCCACCGGAATGTGCTTATGCAGCTTTACATCAATACCGTCCCCAATGTCAAATTCCTCTTTGAGAAGTGCTGCCGCCTTGTATACCAGATTGTTCTCATTTGTCGGCAGAAACGCAAGGTTGGTCGACATCGTAATCCTGCCCGACTGATTGCGGGTAATCTCCAGCCGGTCAAACAGATGAATCGTCTGCATGATCATCCGCACCTCATGGTACCCGTCCGGTCTCTTCCGTACCACATCAAGTCCGAGATTTACTTTTGCCAGTGCTTTTACCGAAATCTCTTTCATAATGCCCCCATGTTTTTTTAATGTATTTTGTATACAGACTGAATCTTACCATGACTTGTAAAAAAGGTCAATTATCTCTCCTTCTTTTTACGCAATAAAATTTCTCAAAAATCTAAACCGGGCAATGTTTCCTGCCGATATAGAAGATGAGACAAAGAGCAGGCATGGATGCCTCCTGTCAATTATTTTAAACCGATCCAAGGGAATGGAGGAATGAATTATGGCAATTAACAGTATTACAAACTCAGTGGCAGCACAGCAGGCTTCTACTTATACCGCAGCAAAGACGGACCATACAGAGAAAAAGAGTGAGAGCAGCACAAAGACCGATACCGGTGTCGTATATGAGAAGAGTTCCGGTCAGACATCCGGCACGGTTACAAAGAAGACCGATTACGCACTTGTCAACAAGTTAAAGGCAGATGCCGAGCAGCGTACCTCCCAGCTTCGCAGTCTTGTAGAAAAGATGATGACCAAGCAGGGTGTTGCCATCGGTACCGCAGATTCTATGTGGAGCTTCCTTGCAAAAGGTGATTTTACCGTAGACGAAGCCACCAGGGCACAGGCGCAGGCAGATATCGCTGATGACGGTTACTGGGGCGTCGACCAGACTTCAGACCGTATTCTTGATTTTGCAAAAGCACTCTCCGGCAACGATCCGGAAAAAGCTGATCTTCTTCTTGACGCTTTCAAGAAGGGCTTCAAGGAAGCAACCAAGTCCTGGGGACAGGATCTTCCGGACATCTCACAGCGCACCTACGATGCCGTTGTGGAGAAGTTCAACAAGTGGAAGAACGGAACCGAGGAGACGGAGGCTGCCCAGACACAGGCATAATCCGAATTTATAACGGGATACGTTTTCTTATAAGTAATAGAGATGTATGACGTTCCAAATGCAACCGGGGCGGCAATTCTAATCGCAAAATCCGGTATTTCTAACCATGCCGTGTCGAACATCCTTGATTATCTGTGTTTTTCCAAGTTTGGAACATTCCACGTGGTGTGTCCGCAAACCACAGACAATTTTAGGATTTTTGTGCGTGCCCCTTCGTGACACCAGCAAACAGAACATAACCGCGCGAAGCCGATGTCTGAGTTATCATCTGCCCTGTTTTCAATAGCAGATGATAACGAGTTTCGGTTCGCGCGGTTATGTTTTGCATTCACTTGTTCAATTCCGGTACGGCATCTGCTGCTGTCTGGCAGCCTCCATCTATTTCTGGCGTTTGTGTCTGCCGTGTACGGTACAGAATCCGACGACCGCCGCCACAACGTCCAGCACAAAGATGAAATGCAGTATCGACAGGGCAACTGCTGCCCCCACGGACAGCTTTTTTTCACTGCACGCCCGGATGCAGCCGCACAGTCCATAGATGGACGGCGGTATCAAAAACAGGACATCCGCAATCCACATCACGCCGATAATCGCGACTCCGCCGAACATAAACGTCGCAAATCCCGCCAGCACCATAAACGCCGCCAGCAGATAATACGGGATATAGCACAGCTTCATCAGCATATCCCACAGAAGCAGCGCCTGCGCGCTGGTTCCTGCCGCCGTCTGATAGATGACCCAGACGACATTTAAGAGCACGACCACCGTGTAGACAATGCAGATTGCCGTCTGCGTCATCTGCAATCTGGAATCGCCCGCCATGATATAGGCTCCGGACGAATCTCTGTCCGGTCTTCCCATGCCCACAGACAGAACCACAAAAAGCAGATACGGTAAAATCAGCAGAAGGATCGGCGTCACTATTCCAATTATTTTTTTCATATCATTCCCCGCTCTGCGCGCTTACGCCTGCTGTTCCCCCAGAATCTTCTCAATGCTTGCCAGCTTTACGCAGACTACAAAAATCTGTGTTGCCGTTGTAAGATCCTCCAGCGACGGATACGACGGAGAAATACGGATGACGGAATCCTTCGGGTCCTTGCCGTACGGGAACGGTGCTCCTGCCGGTGTCATCACAACGCCTGCCTTTTTCGCCTTATCTACCACGCTCTTCGCGCATCCCTCCAGCGTCTCATAGGTGATAAAATATCCCCCCTTCGGGCTGTACCAGCTTCCGACGCCGAGATCCTTTAACTCCTTGTCGAATGTGTCCAGAATCATCTCAAACTTCGGTCTGAGGGAAGCTGCATGCTTTCTCATGTGCTCCGTGATACCATGCACATCTTTAAAGAAGCGCACATGGCGAAGCTGATTCACCTTATCATGACCGATCGTCTGGATCTTCAGCTGCTTCTTAATATCCTCCAGATTGTTCGCGGAAGTTGCAATCGCAGCCAGACCGGAACCCGGGAAGCTGATCTTGCTGGTCGAGCAGAACTTGTATACCATATCCGGATTGCCAGCGCGCTTACACTCTGCCAGAATCTCGATCAGATGATCCTGATCCATATCATATAAATGATGTACACAGTAAGCGTTATCCCAGTAAATACGGAAGTCTTTTGCCGCTGGTTTTAATCTGGCAAAACGGCGTACCGTCTCATCCGAGTAGGTAATTCCCTGCGGATTGGAGTATTTCGGCACACACCAGATTCCCTTAATCGCCTCATCCTTGCTGACGAGATCCTCCACCATATCCATATCCGGTCCTGTCGGAAGCATCGGAACATTGATCATCTCAATGCCAAAATATTCCGTGATGGCAAAATGTCTGTCATAGCCCGGAACTGGACATAAGAACTTCACCTTGTCAAGCTTGCACCACGGCGTATTTCCCATCACACCGTGTGTCATGGAGCGTGAAATCGTATCGTACATGATATTTAAACTGGAATTGCCGTAGATAATGATATTTTCCGGATTGCACTCGATCATATCGCCGATCAGCACTTTCGCCTCCTGGATTCCGTCCAGTACACCGTAGTTGCGGCAGTCCGTTCCATCCTCGCATGCGAGATCGGAATAGGACGAGAGAACATCCATCATGCCCATAGACAGATCCAGCTGTTCCTGGGATGGCTTTCCTCTGGACATGTCAAGCTTCAATCCCCGCTGCTGGAACTTCTTGTATTCTGCTTCCAGATGTTCCTTCTCTTTTAACAGTTCCTCTTTGCTCATCTCCTGATATGACTGCATTGTTCCTTCCTCCTGCTATCTGTATATACATTTTATATGAACCTTATTTCTAAGGCTGCATCCCTTTTATTTTTTCAAAATATTCCCGGATTGTTTTCTCATAGCCGTTCTCCGACGGATGATAAAACATGCGGTCTGTCAGACCGTCCGGCAGATACTGCTGCTTCACATAATGATTCGGATAATCATGCGCGTATTTGTAACCGACGCCGTGTCCCAGCTTCTGTGATGACTTATAATGTGCATCCTGCAGGTGCACCGGTATCGGTGCCGTCATGGTATCCCGCACCGCCGCCATGGCATCGCTGATGGCACAGACCGCAGAATTGCTCTTCGGTGCGCTCGCCACATAGGTCACCGCCTGCGCTAAAATGATCTGAGCCTCCGGCATACCGATGCGCTCCACCGCCTGTGCCGCCGATGTGGCGACCACAAGCGCCATCGGATCTGCATTGCTGACGTCCTCCGCCGCACAGATCATGATACGCCTTGCTATAAACTTGATGTCCTCTCCCGCATACAGCATCCGCGCAAGATAGTAGACTGCCGCATCCGGATCGGAACCCCGCATACTTTTGATAAAAGCGGAGATCGTGTCGTAATGGTTATCCCCGGACTTGTCGTATTTGACCACACGCTTCTGGATACATTCACTGGCAACCGCAAGCGTGATGTGAATCTTTCCGTCCGCACTCCGCTCTGTTGTCAGCACGCCGAGTTCAATCGCCGTGAGTGCCGCGCGGGCATCCCCGTTCGCAACATCCGCCAGAAATTCCAGCGCATCGTCATCAATCACGGCATCGTAAGCGCCCAGTCCCTTTTCCCGGTCGTTTACCGCACGGAGAATCAATGTCCGGATATCCTCCTTCGACAGACTCTTCAGTTCAAAAATGATAGATCTGGACAACAAAGCTCCGTTGACCTCAAAATACGGATTCTCTGTCGTTGCACCGATCAGAATGATCGTGCCGTCCTCCACGAACGGAAGCAGATAATCCTGCTGCCCCTTATTGAAGCGATGAATCTCATCGATAAAGAGGATCGTCTTCCTGCCGTACATTCCCTGGTTGTTCTTCGCCTGCGCGATCACTTCCTCCATGTCCTTCTTGCCGGCAGAAGTCGCATTGATCTGTAAAAACTCTGCGCTTGTCGTATGCGCGATCACTTTTGCAAGCGTCGTCTTACCCGTTCCCGGCGGACCGTACAGTATGATGGAACTTAGCTTATCTGCTTTGATTGCGCGGTACAGCAGCTTATCTTTTCCTATAATATGCTGCTGCCCCACCATCTCATCCAGCGTCGTGGGGCGAAGTCTGGATGCAAGCGGCGCCTCCGTCTCCTTTTGCTGTTCTCTCATATATTCAAATAAGTCCATGTCAAAACCTACTTTCTGATGTGTAAAAATTCCCGGTCACTGCCTTCCGGCGCATGTCCGCACATGGCGTACACTTGACCGTTTTGAATTTTCTCAATACAAAACTTGCATTTTTTTAATGATTCGTGGTTTTAATCATGCTTTTTCCAAAAAATATGACAGATTACAACTCAAAAATTGCATCGCTTCTATTACAATACACGATACATGCCCTTTTTACAAGTAAAATATGTATTTTCTCTGTTGTGCACGATTTTCCCTTGAAATCATTTTCTATACTGTAACAAATTGAGAAGAGGGTTGCAAGTCCCACCGTGTCTCACTCCAGCAGAATATCCTCCACCGTCACAAATGTATACCCCTGCGTCTTCAATTCATCGATGATCTTAAACGCGGCCAGCACGGACGACTCCGACGCATCATGAAGCAGAATAATATCATTCTCCTCGACATCCCCCAGCACGCGCTGCGCAATGACCGATGAGTTGCTCGTCGCCCAGTCTTTCGGATCGACATCCCAGAGCACCTCAATCATTGTCGTCTCATAATCCAGATTCGGTTTCCAGCACCCGAACGGCGGCCGGATATATTCCGGGGACTCGCCGATAATTTTGTGAATTGCCGCATTCGTCTTATCCACCTGCTCGATCGCCGCCGCATCGGTCAGATTGCTCAGATTGACATGTTCATAGGAGTGTGTCCCGATCAGATGTCCGCCCTCATGGATTTTCTTCACAATCTCCGGATACTGCTCCACTTCTTTTCCCAACAGAAAAAACGTGGCGCTCACACCACGTTCCTTCAGCCCCGAAAGAAGCATCTCCGTATAGTCCGGATTAGGTCCGTCGTCGAATGTAATTGCCACTTTTTTTACCGATTCATCCATCGCCATCGCCTCCCTGACCTCTGTTGGCGCACGCAGGGATACCTGCATGTAAAAAGCTGCACAACACCCCGCCGCCATACATGCCATTCCTGCCGTCACCCAGATCAGTCTGCCTCTTTTCTTTTTATTATAAAACCAGCTTCCTGCTATCCGCACTTCTACTCTGACCTTTATGCTCTGTCACTTAGAGTATATTCCGAAAAGCGCGATGCTATCACTTCATTGCCGAAAACGCTCACATAAACTGATTGCCGCCCGGCTCCTGAACGTCATAGTAATCTCTGAAATAATCGTAGGGATCATTATAGTAATCGTAGCCGCCACTGCCATCACCGTCATACCATCCGTCGTTTCCGTCACCGTCATACCATCCGTCATTTCCGCCACCGTCATACCATCCGTCGTTTCCGCCGCCATCATAACTGCCATTTCCATCGCCGTCGTACCATGCATCACTTCCATCGCTGTCATAGCTGTCATCATACTGATCGTATAGGAGATCTTCGTATGTAATCCCCGCATTTGTCATTCCGAACCACATGGCAAGATATAAAACGACAGAAAGCACCATTGAGATCGCCGCTGTAATGATTCCACCGATTGCAAGACCATGCTCCTTATTTTTCGTGATCTGAATGATTCCGAAAATAATCGCCAGAATTCCCGTCACCCAGTTGATGCAGGTACAAAACAGCAACACAGACACGATTCCAAGTATGAGCGATGCAATGCCATATCCTCTGCCATCGCCTTTCTGTTTCTGCTGCGGCATTCCCGGATTCATTTCATTCGCATTCGGCACCCCTGCATATGCCCCTCCCGGATTCATTCCATTCGCATTCGGCATCCCTGCATATGCGCCTCCCGGATTCATTCCGTTCGGATTCGTCATTCCCGGATTCACTCCCGGATTTTCTCCGCCAGGCACCACTGCAGCCCGCTCAAACGCCAGCCGCGGCGCGCCGTTTGCCAGATGAATCACTCCGCAGTACACAAATCCGTTTTTTTGCAGAAGATGCTGCATAATGCGGTTGTCCTGATGCGTATCAGCCCTAAGACTGCTGCAGCCATGCATTTTTGCCTGCTCGGCACACCAGGAAAAGCAGATTCCCGCCACGCCGCGGAGCCGTCCGGCGGATGCCAGCCGGTGCACGGTTCCATAACTTCCATTCGTGCGCCACATCCCCTGCCCAATCTGCCGGTAGGTCGGATCCTCCCCTTCTATATAGGAAAACACAGCCTCAATCACGCCATCCCTGTCAACTACATAACTGACTCCGCGTGCGATGTCCTCCTCAATCAACGCTCTGGACGGATACCCCTCCACCCACTGGTTGGGGTTGCCGGACGCGTGCATATACTGCACCGCCCTCGCATATATCTGCATGATCTGTTCCAGATCCTGTATGGCTGCTCTGCGAATCATCATCTGACTGTTCCTCTCTTTTCTAACCTCTCATCCACCGGATGTTCTGCAATATACTTTTCCAATATCTCAGCGGCATCCCCGACAAGTTCCTTGCAGGGGCGCTTTTTATAATACTCGGCAGTCCGTTCCTTCGGTGTCGGTTCTTCCCGCTTTACCGATAAACCAAGCAGTTCCCGACAGACAATCGAACCGTTTTTTTCCTCAAACGCCTTCGCCAGTTCCTGGATTCTCGCATAGTGTGCCGCTTTTTCCTCCCGGGCGCCCGGGTCGTCATAGCCGTATAATATGCCCGCCGTAAGAAACATCCCGCTGACCGCTCCGCACACCTCGCGCAGTCTTCCCATTCCGCCGCCGAAAGACGAGCTGAGTACCGCCGCCGTGTGCGTGTCCATTCCATGTAAATCCGAAAACGCCAGAAATACCGACTGCGCACAATTATATCCTTCTTCAAACAGTGCCATCGCACGCTCTCTTCTCATCCCATTCCCTGCCTCACATTTCTTTCAGAATACCTTAACTATATAACTTTTCCTACATTTTCTCAACGATTATGTTATAATAGTTCCAATCTCAAAACAGGAAAGGAGCGGAACTTTGGTTCCAGACACACATGAGTACATTGAACCTTACCCTGCTCACAGATCTCTATGAGCTGACCATGATGCAGGGATATTTTAAAAATCATAATCAGGATGTTGTCGTCTTTGACGCCTTTTACCGCAACAATCCCTGCGACGGCGGTTATTCCGTCTGCGCAGGTTTAGCGCAGGTCATCGACTACATCGAGAATCTGCATTTTGACGCGGACGACATCAACTATCTGCGCAGTCTGAAAATATTTGACGAAGATTTTCTGGAATACCTGAGCAATTTCAAATTTTCCGGCGACATCTACGCCGTCCCGGAAGGCAGCCTGATCTTCCCGAGAGAACCTCTGGTAAAAGTTGTCGCTCCCATCATGGAGGCACAGTTAATCGAGACTGCCATCTTAAATATCGTCAACCACCAGTGTCTGATCGCGACCAAGGCCGCCCGCGTCTGTTACGCGGCCAAGGGCGATAATGTCATGGAGTTTGGTTTACGGCGCGCACAAGGTCCGGATTCCGGTACCTACGGTGCCAGAGCTGCCGTAATCGGCGGCTGCAACGGCACTTCCAATGTTCTCGCCGGTCAGATGTTCCATGTGCCGGTACTCGGCACGCACGCCCACAGCTGGATCATGAGTTTTCCGGATGAGTACACTGCGTTCCGCAAATACGCCGAGCTCTACCCGTCCGCATGTATTCTGCTCGTGGATACCTACGACACGTTAAAATCCGGTATTCCGAATGCCATCCGTGTCTTCACCGAGATGCGCAATGCCGGTATCCCGCTGACTTATTACGGAATCCGCATGGACAGCGGCGACCTCGCCTACCTCTCCAAGCAGGTGCGCAAAATGTTGGACGAAGCCGGTTTTTCGGACGCCGTGATCTCCGCTTCCAACGACCTTGACGAATACCTGATCGAAAGCTTAAAATTGCAGGGCGCAACCATCAGCTCCTGGGGTGTCGGCACAAATCTGATTACCTCGAAGGACAACCCTGCCTTCGGCGGTGTTTACAAGCTTGCCGCCATCCGCACTGCAGACGGAAGTTTCCAGCCGAAGATCAAGTTATCTGAGAATGTAGAAAAAGTCACAAATCCCGGCAACAAGACATTTTACCGCGTCTATGACAAAAAGACCGGCAAGATCA
>ULRP01087542.1_pt1 | contig 11523 bp, 10 predicted proteins | sample 1955521 | NCBI WGS metagenome assembly ULRP01 (sample SAMEA4835685, study PRJEB28245) | human gut metagenome | biome: gut microbiome; material: fecal sample | place: Denmark | collected 2008
CGATCATGCGCGCCACCTCATCCAGCATGGGAAGAAGGGTCTGTGAATGTGTCTTTTTATAGTTTACGGTATATTCTCCCAGAAGGTTGTCATCCTCCGCGATTGCAACGCTCGCCACCAGACCGGAACTGTCCAATCCTAATATTTTCATTTTCTGTCCTCCTGATGCTCTCTTATGGTAATTCTGCGATAATCAAATCCCATTTCCAGATCTTTTTCTATAGTAACTTCGCTGCGCCGCTCCGGCAGAATCTCTTCGATCAGATTCGCCCACTCGATCATGCACAGACCATCCCCGTAGAAATAATCCTCGTAGCCGATCTCATCCATCTCCTCGATGTCCCCGATGCGGTAAACATCGAAATGATAAAACGGCATCCTGCCCTCCTCATATACCTGCACGATTGTAAAGGTCGGGCTGGAGACCGGCTCCGTGATGCCAAGTCCTTCCGCAATTCCCTGTGTGAAGACTGTCTTTCCGACGCCCAGATCTCCCACCAGCGTATAGACATCGCCGGGCTTTGCCTCCGCGCCCAGACGTTTTCCAAGCGCGTGCGTCTCCTCCGGCGAATATGTTTCATAGATCTTTTCTGTCATATTTTAAAATCCCCATTCTCTACTTCATCTTCAAACGGTACGCCGGCAGATGTGCCGCAGCCTGTGTCTGCAGTGCCGCGTAGCTTTCCCCCAGCTGTGCTCTCGGAATGACATAGGCATTGATCCGGCTGCTGTACACCAGAACATTGTGCTTCGTCGCGACCATTTTATAGATCTGCTCCCACGGAAGCAGCGCACTCTCTTCCTTCTGCGATACGTGCAGTCCCTCCTCGTCCACCTCATAGTGCAGCGTTCCCCGCAGCACCTCGGACATTGCCAGTGTGCGCTTCGACCTTAGGTACAGGCTCACCGGAGGATAGACCAGAAATACGATGCCAAATACAATATATAATGCGGTGTATGCCGCCTCGATCTTCCCGCGGGTCACTCCTGCCACCACAAAAATCAGGATGGAAAACGCAATGGAAAACCACCCGTGAAATCCGGAGTAGGTCTGGTACATATTAAACCGGTACATATCTTCTGCTGTCAATGTAATATCAAACTTTAGCGGCATAACAGTCCCTCCTGTCTATATCTAAGCTAGTATAGCATTTTTCATTCCAAAAGAAAAGGGGCTGTCGTCTAAGACAGCCCCTTTTCTAGCGGTTCGCTCCTTTCAGAATCGGTGAAATGTGTTTGTATACCAGGAATGTGATTACCACGGAAAACAGTCCCTTCACGATGGTAAACGGCATATTGAAGCACACCAGGCACTGCAGAATGCTCTTCACGGATGGTACGATCACCTGATAAGCGCCGAGCACAGCTTCTTCCGGCATAAAGTTGTAGTATACCGGATATACCAGGAAGTAGTTGGATACCACGGAAAATACACCCATGATCACCGCACCGAGCAGGGATCCAATCAATGCGCTTCTGCGGCTCTTTTTGTGGCGGTAAATCAATCCTGCCGGAAGTACGAATGCTACGCCAAGAAGGAAGTTGGAAAGCTCACCGACGCCGCCGGTTGTTGTAATAAACAGATGAAGCACATTCTTGATCAGACAGATCAGAATGCCGCATACCGGTCCCATGGAAAATGCACCGATCAGTGCCGGGAGCTCTGAGAGATCCATCTTGATGAAAGCCGGCATAAACGGAACGGAAAAATCCAGGAACATTAAAATAAATGCTACTGCGGAAAGCATTGCCGTGACGCTCATGTAGCGAACGCTCGAAATACTGTTTGTTGTTGTCCTACCTGTGATTGTACTGTTTGTGTCCATAATGACTCGTCTCCTTTTCTCTGCAGAAATTCGAGGTATTCTCGCGTGTCAGCCGTCTTTCAACGGATTGCATTCCGGCAGCGGAACAGCGCTTATTCCCGCCACACAAAAAGCCCCGGATGATCTCTACATCCGGGGCGTTAAACTGCATTCTTAAGACCCTGCTGCCGCAGGTCCTCCTAACATGCTTCTCTTCTCTCATCCAGACTATACTGTCGGTCCCGGATTCACACCGGCTCAACTGCAACTGCAGCTCACGGACTGATCTGGCGTCTGCCAGAATCACCGTCGGTCGGGAATCTATGCTTCCATCTCTGTGAACTCATATCACCCTGCCCCGAAGAATTCCTATATTTATTTTGCTTCTATATTGTATGCCCATATGGGCATACTGTCAACCCTTTTTCTCTATCCGTTCAGCTTCATCGTCAGCTGGATGCGCTGCTTTTTCGGATCAACGCTTAATACTTTCACTTCCACAATATCCCCGACGCTGACAACTTCGAGCGGGTGCTTGATAAACTTGTCGCTCATCTGCGAAATATGCACCAGTCCGTCCTGATGAACGCCAATATCGACAAACGCACCAAAATCAATGACGTTGCGCACGGTTCCTTTCAGAATCATCCCCGGCGTCAGGTCTTTGATCTCAAGCACATCGCTGCGCAGAATCGGCTTTGGCATGTCCTCTCTCGGGTCTCTCGCCGGCTTCTCCAGCTCCTTGACGATGTCCTGCAGCGTCATCTCTCCCACACCCAGTTCTTCTGAGAGTTTTTTGTAGTCATGGATCTTTTTGGAAATGCCCTCTACCTTCCGCTCTTTTACGTCAGATAACGTATAATCCAGCCGCTCCAGAAGCTTCTTCGTGGCATCATAGCTCTCCGGGTGCACACCGGTCGCATCGAGCGGATTCTTTCCGTCACCGATCCTGAGGAATCCTGCGCACTGTTCATATGCCTTCGGTCCCAGCTTCGGCACCTTCAAAAGTCCTGCACGGGATACAAATCTGCCGTTTTCCTCGCGGTAGCTTACAATATTTTTTGCCAGCGTCTTGCTGATGCCGGAGACGTATTCCAGAAGCGATGCCGAGGCAGTGTTCAAATCCACGCCGACTTTGTTCACACAGTCCTCGACTACGCCACCGAGCGCCTCCCCGAGCTTTTTCTGGTTCATGTCATGCTGATACTGCCCCACACCGATGGACTTCGGATCGATTTTAACAAGCTCCGCCAACGGATCCTGCAGACGGCGCGCCATGGACGCTGCGCTTCGCTGTCCCACGTCAAAATTCGGGAATTCTTCCGTGGCAAGCTTGCTGGCAGAATAGACCGACGCGCCCGCCTCATTGACAATAATGTACTGTACTTTTACCGGAAGTTCCTTTAACAGGCCCACAATGATCTGTTCGGATTCCCGCGATGCCGTTCCGTTTCCAAGGGAAATCAGGGTAATGTGATATTTGGCAATCAATTTCTTTAATACCGCTTTTGCCTCCGCCACTTTATTCTGCGGAGCCGTCGGATAAATCACCGTCGTATCAAGCACTTTTCCGGTCGGATCTACCACAGCAAGCTTACAGCCTGTCCGAAACGCCGGATCCCATCCGAGCACCACCTGTCCGGCAATCGGCGGCTGCATCAGCAGCTGCTCTAAGTTCTTTCCGAATACACGGATGGCGCCGTCCTCCGCACACTCGGTCAGGTTACTCCGGATCTCGCGCTCGATCGCCGGTGCAATCAGACGGTCATAGGCGTCTCTCACCACATCGCGCAGCACCTCATTCGTCTGCGGGTTGTCCCGTACAATCACCTTTTTCTCCAGATAGCGCAGAATGTCCTCCTGCGGCGCTTCGATCTTCACAGTGAGGAATTTTTCTTTTTCTCCGCGGTTCACCGCCAGAATCCGGTGCCCTGCAAGCTTTGCCACCGGCTCGTCAAAATCGTAATACATCTCATAGACGGATTCCGCCTCCGGATCCTTGGCAGTGGAAGTCATCCGGCCTTTTTTCACCGTGAGGTCACGGATGTGCGTACGGTAATCCGCCTCGTCAGAGATGGACTCCGCAATAATATCCGACGCTCCCGCAATCGCCTCCTCGGCGGTTGTAACTCCCTTTTCGGCATCCACGTATTTTGCCGCCTCTTCTATGAGCGGCGTTTTTATCATCTGCAGTGTAATCACACCGGCAAGCGGTTCCAGTCCCTTTTCCTTGGCGATCGTGGCACGCGTTCTGCGCTTCGGCTTGTACGGGCGGTATAAATCCTCCAGCAGAACCATCGTCTCCGCCGAAAGGATCTGCGCTTTCAGTTCGTCCGTCAGCTTCCCCTGCTCCTCAATGCTGGCGAGCACCGTCTCCTTGCGCTCCTCCAGTCCTCTTAAATAGGTAAGGCGCTCCGACAGGTTACGAAGCACCTCATCGTTTAATGCGCCGGTCGCCTCCTTCCGGTAACGCGCAATAAAAGGAATGGTATTGCCTTCATCAATCAGCTTGACTGCCGCCTCTGTCTGATGGCGTTTAATCCCCAGTTCCTCAGAAATTTTTGCAATAATATCCATATCTGTCCTCCAAATTTTACCGAGTCTGCTCCCAGTATACCGAAAATCCGCTGTAATCTCAAGTGCCTTCCTCATTGTCTTTTTGGCTTTCCCATGTTACAATAGACAAAGTTATCCTGCGATATACTGGGAATACCGGCATATCGGGAAAGGTCTGATTATCATGAACAACAAACGACGTTCCCAGCGAATGGAAAATGCCGCTCTGCTTCTCGGCGTGATCGGGGCAGCTACTTTTTGTATGGTCTATCCGGCACTGATCTGCGGATCTCTTGCCATCGTTTTTGCACTTTTATCCCGGGGCGGCGAGCGCACGCTGACCTCCCGCGCGAAAGCTGCCTTAATCCTCGGCTCCATCGCCCTTGGCATTGTCCTCGCCATGATTATTTACACATTTGCGATTGCCGAATTATATTATGGCGGCGTGGAAAATATGGCGCGTCAGGTATACGGCACGCTCGGCATCGATTTTGATACACTGATGAATTCTTTAGCCCAGTAAATCCACATGCCATACGAACAGGGCGAGATTCTTGACCAGACAGTTGACCACAATCAAAAGCAGGGCGATCCATATATAGATATCGCGAAAGCGCAGGGCAATCCGTATCCGGCTTCCGCTCACGCGTTCAATGGTCTGGCTGATCATAAACCAGCTGCTAAGCAGCGTAGCATACGGCACGAACGGATGCAGCACAAAGGAGCGCAGCCATTTGCCGGCAAGCAGCGCCCTGACGGCTCTTGTCCCTCCGCACCCCGGACAGTACGCTCCGGTCAGCGCATGAAACGGGCAGGGCAGCAAAAATTTCCAGACCGGAATTCCTGTTACTCTGACAAACAAAAACAGCGCCGCGAAAATTCCCGCCGCGCACCAGCCCATAATATAAAAATCCCGGTCTACCCGTCTATCCGTCTGAAACATTCCGATCTCCATTCCTATCTTACTCCCTGCTATTATAACCGCCGCATTTTCGGTTGTAAAGCACGCGCACGTTTCCGGATTCCAAATCTATTTAACTGCCAGTAGCATATCACGGTCTTCCATGCTATAATGAACTCTGGCGAGTTCATATTAGAAGTTCCTGCGGAACTTCGGATGCGCAAAAATCTGCGCAGATACAGGGAAATAATGTTCGCGAAAGCAATGAGCAGTGCGTAACTATAGGAATATAATGTTCGCGAAAGCAAAACTTTCACCAGAACATACACAACTATCACATCCACAGGAGTCTACACATGTCAAGATCATCCAGCGAATTAAAACGTATTTCACGCGACATTTTAAATAACCGTTATTCCGTACCGATGGCAGCATTTCTGACTGCCTCCTTAATTCCGACACTCATCGAGATTCCGTTCTCCATGACGCTCGGCGATTATCCCGGCACTCCGCAGCTTATCATCAGCACGATTGCAGATATTTTAATTCTTCTGATCGCCCAGATGCTCGACACCGGCGTTATGCTGGTTCATATGAATATGACGCGCGGTCAGACGTACCGCATCCGCGATGTTTTTACACCGTTTCGCAATGGCGCAGAGCGCTTTTTTCTCGGCGCCGTTCTCTTTGATGTATTTCTGGTGATCGCAGGTATTCCCGCCATTCTTGGCATTCTTTATTTTTATAAAACCGGTGTCTCCGGTCTCTCCGGTGCCCTGCTTGCTGCCGGAAGCATCCTCGGTCTGATTTTTACTTTCTATGTGCTGCTTACCTACCGCATGGTTTTCTTCTTTCTTTTAGACCATCCGCATTTAAGCGTGCGGGATGCTTTTCGCACCTGCCGTAAATTTATGCGCGGACGACGCAGGAAGCTGCTTTACATTTTATTCAGCTTTCTCGGCTGGGGCGCGCTTGCCATCTGCTCTTTTGGCATTGCGGCTCTCTGGATCAGTCCTTATATGACGCAGACGCTGCTCACTTTCTATCTCGACGGTACCGGCGAACTGGACCAGATTCCCATCCGCGATTATGATCAGGAGGCAAGACGCTTCACCGGCTCTATTTTTTGATATCTTATGGCAAATCAGAAGTTCTGATTTGCCATTTGTATATACGCAACTATCAATCATATCACATCAGGAGGAGTTTACTATGAACGAAAAAGACGGAGCAATCCGCGACGCCAGCGTACTTGGCGTACCAAAAATGCTGATTCTTGGCCTGCAGCACATGTTTGCCATGTTCGGCGCAACCATTCTCGTGCCGATTCTGGTCAACAGTTACTTCGGCGAAGATGTTCTGCATGTACAGGTTACTTTGATCTGTGCCGGTATCGGAACTCTATTTTTCCATCTGTGTTCCAAATTCAAGGTCCCGGCGTTTCTCGGTTCTTCCTTTGCCTTCCTCGGCGGTTTTGCCACGATTGCAAACATGGATTCCGGTGTATTCGCCGACATGTCCAACGCGGACAAACTTTCCTATGCCTGCGGTGGAATTGTTGTCGCGGGTCTTTTATATCTGATTCTCGCGCTGATTATCAAGCTTGTCGGTGTCAAGAAGGTCATGCGTTTTCTTCCGCCGGTCGTAACCGGTCCGATCATCATCTGCATCGGACTGAGCCTTGCCGGTTCTGCCATCAACAACGCTTCCACCAACTGGCTTCTCGCCCTCATCGCTCTGGTTACGATCATCGTTTTCAATATCTGGGGCAGGGGAATGTTTAAGATCATCCCGATTCTGATGGGCGTCATTATTTCTTATATTGCCGCATTGATCTTCAACGCCATGGGCATGACAAACGCAGACGGCTCCGCCATTCTTTCTTTTACCGACATCGCAAACGCTTCCTGGGTCGGCGTACCGGCATTTTCCCTCTGCAAATTCAATCTGTCCGCCATTTTGGTCATGGCCCCGATCGCACTCGCAACCATGATGGAACACATTGGCGATATTTCCGCTATCTCCGCGACGGTTGACCAGAATTTTATCGAAGATCCAGGACTTCACCGCACCCTGATCGGCGACGGACTCGCCACTTCCCTGTCCGCTCTCGTCGGAGGTCCCGCAAACACCACCTACGGCGAAAATACCGGCGTGCTCGAGCTGAGCAAAGTGTACGATCCAAAAGTCATCCGCATTGCAGCCTGCTACGCCATCATCTTAAGCTTTATTCCGAAGATGGCTGCCGTGATCGGTTCCATGCCGTCCGCCATCATCGGCGGTGTCAGCTTCATGCTCTACGGTATGATCTCCGCCATCGGCGTCCGCAACGTCGTGGAAAATCACGTTGATTTTACGCAGTCACGCAATCTGATCATCGCAGGCGTCATCTTCGTGTGCGGCCTTGGTTTCTCCGACGGTCTTACCTTTACGATCGCCGGAACCTCCGTCACACTCACCGCGCTGGCAGTCGCAGCGATCGCAGGTATTTTCTTAAATGCCATCCTGCCGGGCAACGACTATCACTTCGGAAAAGACATCACAGGTGACGCGAACCGCGGTATTGACATGAAGCCGAATCTTCACGAAGATACCAGCTACGCAGATACAGAGGAATAAACATACCGCCAAAAGCGGAGGCGGCAGGGAACAGTGCCCGGATGATGTAAAAGTTTTCTGACGTTTCAGGATGCAACCGGAGACGGTCATTCTGATCGCAAAATCCGGTATTTCTAATCCGCACCGCGTTTGACATCCTCGATGATCCGTGTCTTTCCAAGTTTTGAGCACTCCGCGAAATGTGGCCGCACTCCGCAGACAATTTAAGGGCTTTCGTGTGTGCCCCTTGTCGACACCGCTAAACAAAACATAACCGCGCGAAGCCGATGTCTGAGTTGGCATCTGCCCTATTTTCAATAGCAGATGCCAGCGAGTTTCGGTTCGCGCGGTTTTATATTGTCTGTGAAGCGGTGCCGCTAGGGGCACCAGGAAGTCCGCTCATTGTCTGCGGCGTGACGGACACATCCCGCGGATTGTCAAAACGTGGCCAAGACACAGAATCCGATGTCAAACGCAGTGTGGAAGAAATACAGGGATTTTGCTCAAAAGAATGACCGTCTCCGGTTGCACTCTGAAACGCTGTAAACCTTTTTACATGATGCCCGCGATCCCTGCTGCTTCCACTTTCCGCGGTATTTCTTAAATGTAGTGCAGATGAATCTCTCCAAAGTTCGCGGATCCATTCAGATACAGCACCGTGCTGCTCGTTCCGATGCTGCTGCCGGTCTCACGGATGGCGCCGAACGAACGGTCCAGATTATTCTGAATCTTCCATTCTTTCGGGATGTAAAGGTTAGTCTCCCCGAAATTATTCTCCACGCTCACATTTGCAGAACCTTCCTGCACGATCGCATTGTCGAAGTACACCGAAAGCGATCCGAAATTATTTTCGATGGCGGCGCGTCTGAAGTTGTCGGAGTTGATGTAGCGGATTGCGGAACCGAAGCTGTTCTCGCACCGGATCTCTTCGCCGGTATACTGTTCACTGCTGGATGTCCCGACATTGCCGGTCACCGTCTTCCATTTCCGCTTTTTCCCGCCGAAAATAAGTGACAGACCGATACTTCCAAGAAATGCCGCGCCAAGCACCGTCCACGGCGTGAGTGCCGTAATTCCAAGCGGCTCATCGTATATGATACAGATAAACGCAATTGAGAACAGGATTTCCCAGAAATTCACATTGCGGATTCCCTCGACAAAAAGCCAGAGGAAAAATACGGTCAGAATAATGCTGAACACGCCGATATCCGGCAGAATTCCAAACTTGCTTATAACGACATACACTGCTGCGAGGATAAAAAAGATTCCCCAGAATACTTTGCTACTTTTCATGATGCAACCTCTTTTCTTCTAATTTTTGAGTCAACGGTTTATAGTAATACCGCGATACATAGACCTTCTTGTGCGTGTTCAAAAACGCCACCACACTCGACGCCGTCAGATTGCGGTCAATAGAGTAAATCTGATCCGTATTTAAGATCGTGGATTTGGATACTCTCATAAAAACGCCCGGAAGCATATCTTCCAGCTCGTATAGTTTGTACCGGGTCTGATACATCTCATCCCGGGTGTGTGCGCTGATCCCGTTCTCGTCTGTCTCGAAAAACAAAATCTTGGACAATGTCACATAGTATTCCGTGTTCCCTTTATAAAGCAGGATCTTCTCGGAAGCGTTGGTGACATCCCGCACAGCGCGCTGCACGGCAGCGACCTGTTTCGTCAGCCCGCGGCAGCGAATAATCACTTCATCCTCCGCGGCGCTCTCGTCAATCTCAATTTTTATTTTCATCTCTGTAACTCCTTTGATGGTTCCAGTATAAAAAAAGAACCTCCCGGTGTAAACAGTTTTACACCAAGAGGTCATTTTCTCCGGGTAAGTGGTAACACTTTCCCGTTCCTGTCACATTAAAGTGTCTTTAACTTCTCTACGCCCGCATCCAGATAAGCGTTCTCCATCGTTGCAAATGCTCCCTTGTCTGCCTGCTCCGCAAACGCCGGATCAAGCGGAAGCTTTCCGAATACCGGAATACCGAGCTCTTTTGCGACATCGTCGATATGACTCTCGCCAAACAGCTTGATCTCTTTTCCGCAGTCTGGACATTTCAGGTAGCTGAAATTCTCCACCAGACCGAGCACCGGCACATGCATCATCTCCGCCATGTTGTACGCCTTTTTCACGATCATCTGCACGAGTTCCTGCGGGGACGTCACAATCACGATTCCGTCTACCGGAAGCGACTGGAACACCGTAAGCGGTACATCGCCGGTTCCAGGCGGCATATCCACGAACAGATAGTCCACGTCTCCCCAGACTGTCTCGTTCCAGAACTGTTTTACCACGCCGGCAATCACCGGTCCTCTCCAGATGACAGGTGCCTCCTCGTCATCCAACAGCAGGTTGATCGACATGATCTTGATACCGTTCTCCGTCTCCATCGGAACCATTCCATCGTCCGTTCCGTATACCTGTCCATGAATTCCGAACATCTTAGGAATCGACGGACCGGTAATATCCGCATCCATGATGCCTACCTTGTATCCGGCGCGGTTCATCGCTGCAGCGAGTGATGCTGTAACAAATGATTTGCCGACGCCGCCTTTTCCGCTGACAACACCGATCACTTTCTTAACGTTGGATGCCGCATTCATCGGCTCCTTGGCAATTCCGCCGCCTGCTTTATTCTTCGCGTTGCTCGGACATCCCTCGCAGCTCTCCTTTGAGCAGCTGGATGCTCCGCTGCAATTACTGTTCTCTGGCATATTCTTTCCTCCTTAAATCGCTTACATCTTCTCTATCAGGCTTCTCTTTTCTCTCTGGCACGCTTTTCCTTTTCTGCAAAAATCGCCGCCAGCGACTCCGTGTAAGGCGCTCTCGCCACACCGTATTCGGTAACGATGCCTGCAATCAGCTCATGATCCGTCACATCAAATGCCGGGTTGAAGACCTTGACGCCCTCCGGTGCCATGCGCTCCTTGTACCACATTTCCGTGACTTCCTCCGCCGGACGCTGCTCGATCGTAATCCCGGCTCCGGTCGGCGTATTTAAGTCGATCGTCGACGTCGGCGCGCAGATATACACCGGCACACCGTAATACTTTGCCACCGCCGCCACCACAGAAGTACCGATCTTATTCGCCGCATCTCCGTTCGCCGCCACACGGTCACAGCCGACAAATACCGCATTAACCCAGCCGTTCTTCATGACTGTCGCCGACATATTGTCGCAGATCAGTGTGACATCCACCCCGGAAGACTGCAGTTCAAATGCTGTCAGTCTGGCGCCCTGCAACAGGGGTCTGGTCTCATCCGCAAATACACGAAAATGATAACCGCGTTCCTCTCCCAGATAAATCGGTGCCGTCGCGGTGCCATATTTGCTTGTGGCAAGCTGTCCCGCATTGCAGTGCGTCAGGATGCCGTCCCCCGGCTTTACCAGAGTTAGGCCATGCTCTCCGATCATCCGGCACACCCAGATATCTTCCTCCTGGATCGCCACAGACTCCCGGTGCAGTGCCTCCTTGATCTGCGCTACAGTCTCCCCGCTGTGTGCCTCCACAACACGCTGCATCCGGTTTAACGCCCAGCTTAAGTTCACGGCTGTCGGACGTGAAGAATCCAGATACTCCTTCTGCCGTACAAACTCACGGTAAAATGTATCGTAGTCCTCGGTATCCATCTGTTTTGCCAGCACATAGATCCCG
>ULRP01034253.1_pt1 | contig 11503 bp, 12 predicted proteins | sample 1955521 | NCBI WGS metagenome assembly ULRP01 (sample SAMEA4835685, study PRJEB28245) | human gut metagenome | biome: gut microbiome; material: fecal sample | place: Denmark | collected 2008
GATAAAAGAAAAGTTTCTTTAAGTATCTAACGGGCGAACAATGTTCGCCCCTACCATAATTGAAGTCCCCACTTATGTCTTTTATGCGTCACTTTTTCACTATTATATCACCATTTTCAATATGACGCAATAATGATTGTAAAATTGAGTCATAATAATATCATTATGACTGGAGAAAATTTTATGGAAGATAATATGATACGGTATACACTTCGTACAGATAAAGTCCTTTTCAGAAAATTCAGATATGTAGCTGAATACGAGGGACGCTCGGCAAATAAAGAGATTGAGCAGTTTATCAAGAGGCGCGTAGCCGAATTTGAAAAAGAACACGGCAAGATAAGCATCACCGACCTGATGACAATGGATTGACAGAAAAAGCTCCCGCGTGGAGCCTTTTCTTTTGGCGGAAAATCTCCTTTATAATATTGACATATCTTTTTTTCTCATATATAATTATATAAAAAATACGGAGGGAAGATTTATGAATATATGGCATGATATAAGCCCCGAACGCATAAAGGCAGAGGATTTTATCGCGGTTATCGAGATAAGTAAGGGAAGCAAGAAAAAATACGAGCTGGATAAAGAAACGGGACTGATAATACTGGACAGGATTCTTTATACCTCAACTCACTATCCCACAAATTACGGCTTCATTCCGCGCACATATGCCGATGACGGCGACCCGCTTGATGTTCTCGTGTTGACGAGCGAACCGCTTGACCCGCTTGTGCTTATCCGTTGCTATCCAATAGGCGTTATCAACATGATAGACAACGGCAATGACGATGAAAAGATAATCGCCATACCGTACAGTGATCCGATGTATAATTCATACAAGGATATAAGCGAACTGCCGAGCCATATTTTCGATGAGATGCGTCATTTCTTCTCGGTTTACAAACAGCTTGAGGGAAAACAGACGGCTGTTGAAGAAGTAAAGGGCGCTTCGGCGGCGCTCGCTGTTATAAGCAAGTGCATCGGTTATTATAATGAAAAATTCGGAGGACACAGAATTGAAAAACTTTGATCGCTTCGGCGTGATGATAGACTGCTCGAGAAATGCCGTTATGAGCGTTCCCGCGCTCAAGCGCTTTTTCGGGATTCTCGCGAAAATGGGCTATGACTGCGCCATGCTCTATACCGAGGATACATATGAGATAGACGGCGAGCCGCTTTTCGGCTACAAGCGCGGCAGATATACGCAGGCTGAGCTTCGCGAGATAGACGAATATGCCGCAGGGCTCGGCATAGAGCTTATCCCTTGTATCCAGACTCTCGGGCATATGAATGCCGCTTTCCGCTGGAACAGATACAAGGGTCTGCGCGACTGCTGCAATATACTGCTGGCGGGCGATGAGCGCGTTTATGAGCTTATAGACAAGATGTTTTCCTCTCTCTCAAAATGCGTGAAATCGAGAAAGATTCACATAGGCATGGATGAGGCTTACCTCGCCGGACTGGGCAAATATCTCGAAATCCATGGCTATCGCAACCGTTTTGAGGTGCTTTGCGAGCATTTGCAGAGAGTCTGTGACATAGCGAAGAAATACGGCTACGAAACACTGATGTGGGAAGATATGTTCTTCCGCTGTCTGCCGAGCGGCTACAACGCGGGAACAAAAGCTTCTCCTGTTGTCGAATTTCCCGCATGGGTGAGGGAAGCTATTCCCGAAAACGCCACGATGGTTTACTGGGATTACTACGGCGACTGCGCCGAAAAATATGCCAATATGATAGAGTCCTCGAAAAATCTCTCCGATAAGGTATGGTTTGCGGGCGGCGTATGGATATGGCACGGGCTTACCTCGCACAATCGACTGAGCATACGCAGAAATGCGCTCGCTCTGCCCGAATGCAAAAAGGGCGGCGTGAAGAATGTTCTGATGACGCTCTGGGGCGATAACGGCGGAGAATGCTCGATGTTTTATGCGCTCCCGGGACTTATGCATGCGGCGGCTGTAGCCGAGGGCATGGATGAAGCCGGGATGAAAGCAAAATTCCGCGAGATAACGGGAGAGGACTATGACGATATGCTCGCGCTCGATCTTCCTAATTATATATACGGCGAGGATATTGATATCGGTTGCGCGAACTACTCGAAAAACAGGCTTTACAACGACCCGCTGATAGGACTTCTCGACGCGAACAACGAAAATCCGGTGGATTCGGAGATATTTGCAAAGTACGCCGCAAGGCTTGATGCCATCGCAGACAAAGAAACGGAATTTTCGTATCTCTACCGCACGCAAGCGGCACTCTGTCGTGCACTTGAGGTTAAGTTTGACCTCGGCAATGTGACGCGCGAAAGATATCTCGCTCTCGACAGGGAAGGTGTGCGCAGGATAGCGGAGGAGAGCTACCCGCTGTTTCTCACAAGACTTGATACCTTCTACCGCATCTTTCGAGACAAGTGGAACAGGGACAACAAGCCGTACGGCTTTGAAATTCAGGATATACGCATAGGAGGGCTTGTCCGCCGCTTTGAAAACTGCCGTGAGCGGTTGCTTGAATGGTGCGACGGCAAGGCGGAGAGTATACCCGAGCTTGACGAGCCGGTGATAAATGCCGACCGCGGCGATGTCGCATACTGGAACGACATGGCAAGCCCCGCAGTGATGGCGGAATATATAGTTTAAGGACAGTTGCAAATAAGCTAAGGCACAATATATTGTGGTGTTTCTCCACAATATATTGTGCCTGAAATTTTGCTTTCGACCGATAGATTAGTTTTCGCATTGTGCTTTTTGCACTATAAATCGGAAAAAGTTTGTATGAAATTTTTGCCGAAAAAAGCCGATTTTTGAAAAAATGATATTTTTTTCTGAAAGCGGTGAAAAAAACCATAAAAATTACGAACTTACAATATTTTGTGTTTTCGTATTGACAAAACCACAAAATGTAGTGTATAATGATTACACAACGAAAAACACCGCGACGCGGAATACGGAGGAGAAAAGGAAAATGAAAGTTATCAAGAGAAATGGCGCCGAGATGCAGTTTGACATAGAAAAGATAGTCGCCGCCATCACAAAAGCAAACGAAGCCTCGGAACAGGATGTCCGACTGACACCGATGCAGATACGCAGAATAGCCGAAGCTGTGGAGCTGAACTGCATACGCATGAACAGAGCGCCCGGCGTAGAGGAGATTCAGGATCTCGTCGAGAAGCAGATAATGGCGCACGGTGCATACGAGGTTGCAAAGAAGTATATCACATACAGATATACAAGAAACCTCATCCGCCGCTCAAATACGACGGATGACAGAATTCTCAGCCTTATCGAATGCCATAACGAAGAGGCAAAGCAGGAGAATGCAAACAAGAACCCGACTGTTAACAGCGTTCAGCGCGACTATATGGCGGGCGAGGTCAGCCGCGATATCACAAACCGCATACTTCTCCCCGAGGATATAGTGAAGGCGCACGAAGAGGGTATAATCCACTTTCACGATACGGATTACTATGCTCAGCATATGCACAACTGCGATCTCGTAAATCTCGAGGATATGCTCCAGAACGGTACCGTTATTTCCGGCACGATGATAGAGCGTCCGCACAGCTTTTCAACTGCCTGCAATATCGCTACACAGATAATCGCGCAGGTTGCGAGCAACCAGTACGGCGGGCAGAGCATTTCGCTCACGCATCTCGCGCCGTTTGTTCAGGTCAGCCGCGAGAAGATAAGAAAAACGCTCCGCGAGGAGCTTGACACGCTCGGCACAAGCGTTTCCGACGAGAAGTTTGCCGAGGTTGTGGAGAGTCGCCTGCGCGAGGAGATACGCCGCGGTGTGCAGACTATCCAGTATCAGGTTGTAACCCTGCTTACCACAAACGGACAGGCGCCGTTTGTTACGGTATTCATGTACCTCGGCGAGGCAAAGGACGAGAGAGAAAAGAAGGATCTTGCTATCATCATAGAAGAGACACTTCTTCAGCGCTATCAGGGCGTAAAGAACGAATCCGGCGTTTATGTGACGCCGGCTTTCCCGAAGCTCGTTTATGTGCTTGAAGAGCAGAATATACATGAGGATTCTCCTTATTATTATCTTACAGAGCTTTCCGCTAAATGCACGGCACGCCGCATGGTTCCCGATTATATTTCCGAGAAAAAGATGCTCGAGCTGAAGGTGGACAAGAACGGCGAGGGTCACTGCTACACGTGCATGGGCTGCCGCAGCTTCCTCACACCTTATATCGACGAAAACGGCAAGCCGAAATATTACGGCAGATTCAATCAGGGTGTTGTCACGATAAACCTCGTCGATGTTGCGCTCAGCTCCGGCAAGGACATCACAAAATTCTGGGAGATTTTTGACGAACGCCTTGAGCTTTGCCATCGCGCGCTCGTGTGCCGCCATGAAAGACTCAAGGGCACGCTCTCCGATGCCGCGCCGATACTCTGGCAATACGGAGCGCTTGCACGTCTTAAGAAAGGCGAGCCGATAGACAAGCTTCTTTTCGGCGGATATTCAACTATTTCACTCGGCTATGCGGGGCTTTATGAGTGCGTCAAGTATATGACGGGCAAGAGCCATACCGACCCTGTAGCAACTCCTTTCGCGCTTGATGTAATGCGCCATATGAACGACGCCTGCAAGAAGTGGAAGGCAGAGCACAATATCGATTTCAGCCTTTACGGCACGCCGCTCGAGAGCACGACATATAAGTTTGCGAAGTGTCTGCAGAAGCGCTTCGGCATAGTCCCGGGTATAACCGACAAGGGATATATTACAAACAGCTATCATATCCATGTGACAGAGCAGATAGACGCTTTTTCAAAGCTTGCATTTGAGGCGCAGTTCCAGGCTCTTTCGCCCGGCGGCGCTATCTCATATGTCGAGGTTCCGAATATGCAGCAGAATATAGAGGCTGTACTCCAGGTGATGAAATTTATCTATGACAATATCATGTATGCAGAGCTGAATACGAAATCCGACTACTGTCAGGAATGCGGCTATGACGGAGAAATTCAGATAGTTGAAGAGGACGGCAAGCTCATCTGGAAATGCCCGAAATGCGGCAATACCGACCAGTCCAAAATGAATGTTGCAAGACGCACCTGCGGTTATATCGGAACGCAGTACTGGAATCAGGGCAGAACGCAGGAAATTAAGGAGCGCGTACTGCACCTGTAAGGAGACGCTATGAATTTTTGCAATATAAAATACTGCGATATAGCCGACGGATACGGCGTGCGCACATCGCTTTTTGTCTCGGGATGTACAAACCATTGTGAACAGTGCTTTCAGCCGCAGACATGGGATTTTGACTACGGCGAGCCTTTCACAAAAGAAACGGAAGATAAGATAATCGAGTCGCTTCGCCCGCATTATATAAACGGACTGACGCTCCTCGGCGGAGAGCCTTTTGAACCGGCAAACCAGCGCGTGCTTGTGAAATTTCTGCATCGCGTGCGCGAAGAATGCCCTGATAAGGATATCTGGTGCTTCACGGGATTTGTGCTTGACAGCGAGCTGCTTCGCGACGGTTCATACCCGCGATGCGAGGTGACGGATGAAATGCTTTCGCTCATAGATGTGCTGGTGGACGGCAGATTTGTGGCGGCAAAAAAGGATATATCGCTTCGTTTCCGCGGCTCATCAAATCAGCGGCTTATCGATATGAATAAGACACGCGAATGCGGTGAAATTATCCTTTGGAATAAATGAATGCAAAAGAGGAAAGTCGGGCTTCGGCTTTCCTCTTTTGTTGTTTTTGATTGAAGATTTTCACCGCTATTTATATTGATATGCTTTGCGGGCAGTGAAAAGTGAAGACTTGAGAGCGGAAAAGCAAAATCGGCAGGCTTCATGCGAAGCTTGCCGATTTTTGGAGCGGGCGACGGGAGCTTAATTCATACAATATATAGATGATTTTATGAGAATGGCAACAATATATTGTGGTTTTTTAGAGATAGCAACAAAAAAGTAACAAAATGAAGATGGGAGGAGGCATTACGGAGGTATTATTTGAGATGGTAAAGTATACGGTTATTTAAGATGGGAAAGTATAGAGAGTTTATCCTCGTCGTACATATGTCCGTATGTCTTAGTAACCTGTTCGGGAGTATCGCTTATGAGGTCGGCAACTACGGTGTAATTGGCTCCGAGGTGAATAAGCATGGAAACGAACGAATGACGGAGGTCATGGACACGGATGCGTTTCACTCCTGCCATTGCGATATGCTTTTCGAAATAGCGGGTAACGGAAGTGGGCGGCATGGGCTTTTCGCCGCCGAAGAAGAACGGGGCTTCGCCTTTATAATTTTTGAGTTCTTCCTGCACGATAGGGCAGAGCGGGATTTCATGAACCTTGTCCGCCTTAGTGCTTGTAATCTGATACGGCTTGTCGTCCAGCGTCTGGCGCGTAACGGACTTTGATATAAGCAATTTATCCGGTTTGACATCGTCCGGAGTAAGAGCAAAGATTTCGCCTTTTCTTCTGCCCGTGAAAAACAGCATGGTAAAGAGGCAGTGCATTCTCGGGTCGTCGACTGTAGCGATGAATTTATCAAATTCTTCTCTTGTCCAGAAGAGCATAGGAGATTTCGGTGCGCGGCGTTTGGGCTTGGGAATTTCCGCGAGGTAGTTTTTATATCCATAGCGGCTCTCGCAATATGAGAGGAACGCATTGACGCGTACTCTTATATTGACAAGTCGGGAATACGAATAGAAGTCGCCTGTGCGTGGATTTCGCGTTGCCCACAACTCATCCTGCCAGCGGTACATTTCTTCCTTTGTGAGGGCTGTAATTTTGCTGTTTTGATATTTGGGTAGGAGATAGATATCATAATCTGTCTTTTTGCCGTAGACGACCGACGGTTTGTTTTGGTTCTGTATAGATGCGAGATAGAGCGGGACAAGCTCGCCGACGGTGGGCGTTTCCTTTTCGGGATTGACGGTTTTCTGCGGGCGTGCCTTTTCCCTATTGACCTCGCAATGCTCCGTAATGAATTTCGCATGTGCGGCTCTGGCAAGTGCTTTTGTTTTATATCCGGAGAGCTTCTTCTGCGAGACGTTGCCGAATTTATCGGTTATGCGGAAAATGACATCATAGACCTTGCCGCTATTTTTGGTCTGACGTTCTCTTACTGAATGTTTTGTACTTGAAATATAAAATTCTGCCATTTATTTTTACAGCACCTTTGAGAAGAATTCTTTGATATATTGCATCATGGAATTGCCGGCGGCGACCGACTGTTTTTCCAATTCATGCGTATATCTGATAAAGCCTATATTGCCGTTGAGAATATCAATGGCTAAAAGCATGATTACGAACGCAAGCGTGATTGAAAACCAGATAGCGAGAAGCCGCTTTGACTTGCGGACGTTCATGAGCTCGCTGTCCCTATCGGCGCGGACATTTGCAAGCTCTCTTTCGTGAAGCTCGGAGAGGCGTTCTATTTCCTTTTGCTTTTCATACAGCATTATCTCATACTCTGTCGGTTTCTGACTTCTTTTCTCGGAATCTATGGGAATGCCTATCATTTCATCCACGGAACCGCCCAATGTACGCACTATTCCGCAGACGGTAAAAAAAGACGGGCTTTCCGTTTCTCCGCTCAGTATCTTTGTAACAGTGCTGAGCGGTGTTGCGCTTATATCGGCTATCTGCTGATTTGACAGATTGCTTTTGTTTTTCATTTCCTTAAGCTTTGCGCTTAAATCTCTGCCCTGAATTTCCATTCTTCATCCTTTCTTATTTTGTATTGTATTTCAAAAAGACCGTTTTCGGTCACTAATTTGTCGTATTTGATTGCATATGTTAATATTATATATTTCGGAATATGATTTGGGCTTTGATTAGTCGCCCTGTATATGCTATGCTTAAATCAGGGCAAAGCCCGCGATTTATAAAACAGAATATAAAGCAGAAGGAGAAAACCATGGAAAAGACAACCACAAGACCAGCAAGCATTTATGAGACCGAATACCGTTGCGAATTTGAGAAGAAGCTTCTTGCCGCAGGACTTACGAAGAGTGAGATTTTTCTTCTGCTGCTGAAAATAAAGCAGATTTCGGACAATAAGGTTTAAATAAGGAGAGGGATTTTCCTCTCCTTATCTTTTTATTTTGCGGATTTTCCGCAAATTCGGCATTTAAAACCTCATATTTCCGACCATGTATAATAAGAATAGTCGCCTGCTTCTTCCTTGGTGATTTTCGCCGTGCGGCGATTATACACATCGGTATTCGGGGTGGCGGCAAATTCCGTTATGCGCTCGGCTGTCATATTATTCTGTGCGTCGTAGAAACGGAGATACAATGTGAAGAAACGTCCCGTAGCGGAGCGGGCATATATGGGGAACGAAAGTGTTTTATCCTGAATTTCGAGCTTGCCCTCATAATATGTGATATCGGGGACTTTGAGTGTGCCGCTGTGGACTTCCGGCTTCGGTGTTTCCTTCGGGCTTTCCACGACATGCACGGGATGAACGACTATTCCGTCCTCTTCGGTGAAATCGTCGATTATACAGACAAACAGGAACGGAACCAAAGCACCGAAAAATGCGGCAAGTCCGTATGTTATATAAAGCCGGGCGAACGGCTCTTCTTCGGTATTTTTGCCAAGTCCCGCCATGAATACAATCGCGCCGATGACCATGCAGATTATCATCAGGGCTTTCAACACCCCGATACTGTTTTTTCTGTTTTTCATATGTGTCTCCTCAATAGATGTATTCGATTCTGTACCATGCAAAAGTTTGGATAGAAGATTCTCTCACCATGAGGTCAAATGTTTTGGCTTCTCCCGGTGAAAGCGGCATGGAAGAATTTACATATGTATAGTCGGTATAAATGATATTGTCGTCGTCATCAAAAATAGTGAGCTTTGCTTTTAAGAATGTAATCGATGACGATGTATAGTTTGCCACTTTGCCGTAGAAATAATAATATCCGCCGTTATATGTGGGATAATCACAATAAAGCTGAAGAGTGAAAAGTCCTGCCGCTTTCTTTCCGCAATTCTGACAGATAGGGCTGCGGTCGTTGCGTCCAAGCTTTCCGTATTCGTGATAGACAAACTCTTTATCTATCCACGTTTTTTCGTGGCACATGGTGCACTCCTGATATGTGCCGCCGTATTCTCCGCATGCAGCTTTTTGTACGAGCTTAGCTCCGTACACATGAGGCTGAATGTCAACTGCTTTTTTTGTGTTTGCAAGAGGCTTGCCGCACCCGTCGCAGCATTTTGTTTTATATACAAGATGAGAATCCTCTCCGAATTTCGAATAACTGAGCTGATATTTGTCGCCTTCTGTATGCTTCTGCTTTTTTGTTTCGATTATTTCCTTGCCGCAGAGGTCGCAGACATAATCATATGTGACATCATGATATTTTGTATCGCCTGTGCGCCGTGTATACGTGATGCTGTTGTCGTCTTTAAGATAGTAAATATGATAAAAGCATTTTCCGGTCTTTTCATAGACAAAGCCGGATATCTGACGGCGGAACACCACCGTGAGCGTTACCACGGCTATCAGAATTGCCGCTATGACGCAGAGGGCAATAATTGTACCCTTTTTGATTTTGACGCGCTTACGGGGCTTTTCGGGCGGTTCAGGCGCTGGAAACGAACTGTCCGGCTTTTTCGGAGTGTCGGGAGCGGGCTTTACCACATTCAGAGTCTGAAGGGAAACATATCCGTCGGCTCTTGCGGCATCGGCGCACACTTTGCAATACTCGCGCACCGTCTTTCCGTTTTCGAGATAGAGCCTTGTTTCCTTATGCTCGCCGCAACACTCGCAGGTATCCGTGATTTTTCTTCCGCCGTAGCTTGTCATGGGTCTGTTTGCGGCTTCTTTCGCGGCGGCTTCCTCTGCATTTTCCTTTATTGAAATTACTCCGAGTGCCACTATGATTATCAAAGCCGCGATGCATGCTATGCCGATAAACCAGCCCATCGGCATCACTTCCTTTTCTTTATAAGATAGTTTATAAAATTCTCCAGCGCGGTTTTTTCCTCGGCTGTGAGAGTTTTCATGAGGGATATAAGGCGGGCATCCTCGGGGGGATTGCCCTCACCTTCAAGCAGGGTGTCCGCGGGGACACCGAAATAGTCGGCTATTTTCAGAAGGGTGGCGCGATGCGGGACGGATTTTTCGTCCCACTTCGAATATGCCGCATTGGACAATCCTATTTCCGCGCATACGGCTGTAGGCGTTTTTCCTGCTTTATTGCACAACTTGATAAAGTTTTCTTTAAACATAGCACCTCATTGTAATCTTGCACAATAAGCAATGCGGCGATTTGTGCAAGTATACGAAAGTTAGTAAAGTCAGATTTTGCAATTGATAAAGTTAGTAAACTACGCTATAATATAACCGTGGTCATGGTTGACTGCGCTTTGAGATAATGAAATTGAGGTAATCATCGAGTTCTTTTATTTCCTCTGCCGAGAGGTTGCGCGTCCTGCTTATCAGGTCTTGCAGCTCGGCAGGCGTGGCGGGGGTATCGGAATCGTCAAAAAGTGAGGAAACCGGAACGCCGAAGTAATCAGCGATTTTCTGCAATACCTTTGCGCTCGGAATAGTCCCGCGCTTTCTCCATACGGAAAAAGTATTTATATTCAGGTTCAAATCCTCGAGCATTTTTTTCTTTTGGATATTGCGCTCTTCGAGCAGCCGCTCAATTTTTGAAATAAAAACTGCCGAATTATCATTTGGAGTTGGCTCAGCATATGAATCGGACATCCTTATTCCGAATTTCGGCTTAGGCAGAGGCGGGTCATCACTTACAAGACTATCTATCGGTACATTCAAGTATTTCGCTATTTGCGGCAAAAACTTCATATAGGACTGACTTATCCCGAGTTTCCAGTTTGTCACTGTATTTTTGGCAATCCCGAGATATCTTGCAAGTTCAATTTGGCTTTTACCCTGCTTATTCAGCTCGGCGAATATTCTTTCGATAACCGTCATAATCGTATTTTTTCCTTAAGGCTTCATGCAATTGGTAATAATATACAATAAAAGTACAAGTATCTTGTACATTCGTACAAAGTTAAAATTTCTTGTGCTCACGCATTGACAGTACAAGTAATTTGTGCTACAATATAACCACAGTACACCACCGCGAAAGGAGGTGAAAGAAATGAGAAATGAGAACCGTTTTACCTCTACGGAAAGAGACCTCGAGCTTCGGGAAGAAATCAGGAGAAAGCGCAGAATTTCAATTTGCTCTGATGAAAGCTTATCGCTCATCTGCCCGCGTCCTTTCTCTGCGAAATGAGAAACCGGATATAATCGGCGACGATTCGCCGTTCCTCTGCGGTAAGGCATGCGGAAAGCTCCGCTATCTCATCACGCGGCGCAGGCACATTCTCTCTGCCGAGAAGATAATCGACGGGGACGGCAAAATAATCGGCGAGCTTGATAAGCACATCGCCGCTCGGTATTGTCCCGCGCGTTTTCCAATTCAGAACAGAGCTTTTATTCATATCCAAATCGGAAAGCATTTTAGCGGAGGTAATACCCTTTTGCCGGATAAGCTCTTC
>ULRP01047665.1_pt1 | contig 11490 bp, 9 predicted proteins | sample 1955521 | NCBI WGS metagenome assembly ULRP01 (sample SAMEA4835685, study PRJEB28245) | human gut metagenome | biome: gut microbiome; material: fecal sample | place: Denmark | collected 2008
GGCACGCCGTGTATAAGTCCCACGCACGCTGCCGCTATCATACTGTCGCCCGCGCCCACCGTGGAGTTCACCGCAACGGACGCGCTTTTGCAATAATAATTTTCTTTGCCGTCGGTTAAAACCGCGCCCTCCGCGCCCATAGACACCAGCACGTTTTTAACGCCCAGCTCGAGATATTTCTTCGCGGCTTCCGCCATATCGTATCTGTCTTTTACCTTCATACCGGAAAACGCTTCCAGCTCTTTTACGTTTGGCTTCGCCATAAAAATTTCTCTGCTTTTTATCGCCGCGAGCATATTACTCTTTTCGGTATCCACTATTACTTTAACGTCTTTGGGAATAACCTCTAAAACCTTGCCGTAAAAATCCGATTTAACGCCCTTGGGCAGACTTCCGCTCATAACGGCGATCTCCGCCCCGAGAGAAAGCTCTCTGACTTTTGCGATAAGCTCCGCCTGTTTTTCGGGCGAAACCTCTTCCCCTCGGTCGTTTATCTCGGTAAGCATAGACTTTTTGTCTATAATCTTATAGTTTACCCGCGCAGAACCGGCGTTTACGACAAAATCGTGTTTTACGCCCTCCCTGTCGAGAACGTGTTCGAACATTCTTCTGTGATTTTCAAACATAAATCCGGTAGAAAGACATTCTTCTCCGAGCCGAGCCACGCCGACCGCAACGTTCATCGCTTTGCCCGAATAAGTTTCTACTTTGTTGTCTATTCTGTTAAGCATACCCACGTTTAAACTGTCAAGCTCGATCGTGCAGTCTATGCTCGGATTCGGGCAAATCGATAATATCATTCCGTTTATTTCTCCGTGTTATATATTTTTTCGGCTTATCTGAAAGCTTTCGCCAGCTTTTCCTGTTCGGCAAAAGGCACTTCTTCATAACGGACGAACTTGCCCGTAAATCTGCCTCTGCCCTGCGTTATGCTGCGCAGTTCCGTAGCGTATTTAAGCATTTCCGCAAGCGGAGCTTCCGCGCTTATTTCCTGCTTTCCGCCGACGGCTTCCATACCGAGAATCCTGCCGCGACGCTTGTTCATATCGCCTAATATATCGCCCGTGTAGTTATCGGGAACGATTATTTTATAAAGATATACCGGCTCTAAAATTTTGGGATTCGCGCGCGGACAAGCGTCGTCGTAAGCAAGCTTCGCCGCGGATATAAACGCTATTTCTTTGCTGTCCACGGGGTGATACTTGCCGTCAAACAACGTGCATTTTATATCCGTCACGGGATAACCCGCAAGAACGCCTTTTTTAACGGCTTCTTTAAGTCCCTTTTCTACTGCGGGAATAAACTGTTTAGGCACTGCGCCGCCGACAACCGCGTCCACGAACTCGAATTCTCCGTCCGCCGCGCCCGGCTCGAAGCGGATATTAACCACTCCGTATTGCCCCGCGCCGCCCGTCTGTTTTTTATGCTTGCCTTCGGCTTCCGCCGCTTTGGTTATCGTTTCCCGATACGCGATTTTCGGATCGGAAAGAACGGCTTCGCACCCGAATTTGCTCTTTAATTTTTTGCACAGCACGTCGAGCTGCGTTTCGCCCTGTCCGCGGATAACCGTTTCGCCTGTTCCGGGATCTTTCTCCACGACGAAAGACGGATCTTCTTCCTGCAAGCGGTTAAGCCCCTGAAAGACTTTGTCCTCTTCTCCGCGTTTAGCGGCGGCTATCGCCATTGTGAGCGACGGCTCGGGAAAGGCGATCGGGTCGTATCTCACGGGATAGCTTTCGTCGGCAAGCGTGTCGCCCGTAGCGGTATTGTTGAGTTTATTCACCGCGCCTATGTCTCCGGCACAGATTTCGTCGGCAGACTCCTGCTTTTTGCCCTTAAGGTAATACAGTCCGCCGATACGCTCTTTTTCGCCCGTCACGGTATTAAGAACGGTCATTCCGCTCTTCAACGTGCCGGTAAACACCCTGATAAGATTGAGCTTGCCCACGAACGGATCGGCAATCGTTTTGAACACCTGAGCCGTGAACGGCGTATCGATATCGCACGCTATTTCGCCTTCTTCGTTTTTGACGATATGCACGCAATGCACGCGTTTTCTCTCCATAGGAGAAGGCATTATCGCGACTATCTCGTTCATAAGGTTTATTACGCCGAGATTCTGCGTTGCCGAACCGCCCACCACCGGAACGGTATCGCCCGAAAAAAGACCGCGTTTTAACCCGACTATTATTTCGTCGTTGGAAAGCCAGCCTGTATCGAGGAATTTTTCTATAAACTCTTCGCTCGTTTCCGCGGCGGCTTCGGTAAGTCCCGCTTTAAGCTGCTCTATTTCGCCTTTCATTTCGTCGGGAACTTTTATCTCCACTCTCCCGCCCTTTGTGAATTCGTAAGCCTTGCCGGATATGACCGACACGTAGCCTTTCATTTTGCCGCCCCTTATAATCGGCGCGTGCATAGTCGCTATTTTTTTGCCGTATTTCGCGCGGAACGCCTCTACCGTAGCGACGTAATCGGCGTTTTCTTTATCTACGCCGTTGATAAAAATCATAAGCGGCACGTGATTGTCAAGGCAGTATTCCATAGCTTTTTCCGCGCCGACGGAAACCTGTCCGTTTGCTTCCGCAACGAGTACCGCAGAATCGACCGCGCGCATAGCCTCGCGGAATTCGCCTTCGAAATCGAAAAACCCGGGAACGTCCACGATGTTTATCTTAACGCCGTCCCATACGGTATAAGCGCAGCCGAGCGACACGGAAATGCCGCGCGCAAGCTCCTGCTCGTCAAAATCGGTCACGGTGTTCTTTTCAGCAACGCTGCCAAGCCTGTCCGTGCTTTTGCCGTTAAAAAGCATAGCTTCCGTAAGAGACGTTTTCCCCTCTCCGCTATGCCCGATAATCGCAATGTTCCTGATTTTTTCAGCCGTAAATTTACCCATATTCAGTTATCCCCCATAATATCAGTCCGATCCGTGCGGACAAAACGACCCGCTTTCGGATCTCTTATCGTTATTATACTATACGCGAAAGGATTTTTCAAGAAAGTTTTAAAAATTCTTTTTATTTTTTTTAATAATCTTCCAAATCGGCGCGCGACGGTATATCCGGTACGGGCGGCGAACACGGATCGGGACAGCAACGCGGCTGCGGCGACGGCGGTTTGGGCGGATTCTGCGGTTTGTTAAGGTTTACGCTCGTTTCGCAGGTCTCTCCGCACCTTAAATCGACCAGAATCACGTCTCCGCCGATTTTAAGTATATTGCGTTCGGGGATAAACAAAGAATTTCTGTCGAAAAATTTCAGAAACCACCTTCTTTTGCGCACGGGAACGGTTATACCCGTCATCACCCCTTTGGGAAAGGACAAGGTAAGATCCGTAATTCTCCCGAAGCACCGCCCGTCGGCAACGTTCACGACGTCGCGTTTTCTTAATTGTTCATAAGAAAGATCCATAGTATTATTATATTATGAACGCGCCCGTTCGGTTATTCTATTAAATTTTTAAGCTTATAGAAAAGTTTTGGAGATTGAAAAAACCGCCCGCTTTGGTTTTTTTAACCAAAGCGGGCGGGGTGTTTTTCAGACTTTATCTGATTTATACCATAGAAATTGCGGAACGGATAGACGATAACGCGTTTTTTTCGAGCCGCGAAACCTGCGCTTGCGAAAGTCCCACTTCGGAAGAAATTTCCGTCTGCGTTTTTCCCTCGTAATACCTTAAATAAATAATCTTTTTTTCTCTGCCTTTCAGGCGCGATAAAGCGTTGTCGAGCGCGACCTTTTCCGTCCAGCTTTCGTCGGTGTTCTTTTCGTCGCCCAGCTGATCGACGAGCAGCAGTTCGTCGCCGTTCTTGCTGTAAACGGGATCGTATAAAGACACCGTGTCGGAAATAGCGTCTAAACAATACGCTACTTCGGAAAGCGCGACGTGCATTTCGTCCGCGATTTTTTCAAGCGAAACCTCTTCGTCTTTTTTCTCCAACTCTTCACGCGTTTTAAGCGCGAGATAAGCGGTATCGCGTATCGAGCGGGAAATGCGGAGCGAGTTGCCGTCTCTTAAAAATCTTTTTATTTCGCCTATAATCATAGGCACGGCGTAAGTGGAAAATTTTACGCCGACGGACAAATCGAAGTTGTCTATCGCTTTGATAAGCCCTATCATCCCCGCCTGAAACACGTCGTCGGAATTAGCGCGTTTCGCCCAGAATCGTTTAATAACGGACAGCACGAGCCGCATATTCGCCACGGTAAATTCTTCGCGCGCGTTTTCGTCGCCCGCGGCTATTTTTTTGAGAAGCTCTACGGACTGTTTATAGGTTATTTTCGGAAGCGTGGAGGTATCCACGCCGCAAATCACGACCTTACTCATACTATAATCCCCCTATGTAAAAGCGGAATAAATCGGGGATATTCGATAAGTATTAGCTTTATCGTAATTTTTATACACGGCGGTGTAAAAATTTTTCTCTCGTTTACGAAAAAAAAGGCGTGAATTTTCTCAAGCGAATACGTCGGGTTTTTAAGTTTTTTTAGTTTTTTTAAGGGTTTACACCATTTTGGCGAATTCTTTTTTAAGCCTTACGATAATCTTTTTTTCTAAACGAGAAATATAAGACTGCGATATGCCGAGCATATCGGCAACTTCTCTCTGCGTTTTCTCTTCTCCGCCGTTCAGACCGTAACGCATTTCCATAATCTCTTTTTCTCTTACGTTGAGTTTGGAAAGCGCTTCTTTAAGAAGCTCGCTTTCAACCCCGTTTTCTATCTTTTTATAAACCGCGTCGGAATCCGTTCCCATAACGTCCGCAAGCACCAGCTCGTTGCCGTCGCCGTCAACGTTGAGCGGCTCGTCGAAGGACACTTCGTTTTTCAGCTTTACCGTTCTCCTTAAATGCATTAAAATCTCGTTCTCTATGCACCGCGAGGCGAAAGTCGCGAGCTTGACGTTTTTCTCCGAAGAAAACGAGCCTACGGCTTTGATAAGCCCTATCGTGCCGACGGAAATAAGGTCGTCCAGATCCACGCCCGTATTCTGAAATCGCCGCGCTATGTATACGACGAGCCTTAAATTATGCTCTACCAGCTCGTCCTTTACGGCTTCGTTGCCGCTTTCGAGCTTTTTTACGAGAGAAGCTTCTTCTTCCGCGGAAAAAGGCGACGGCAGAACCTCTCCGCCGTTTATGTATCTCAGCAGGTTTTCCGAAAAAGAAAACTTTTTAAGCAGTTTTTTAAGTTTTTCCAAAATCACGTTCATCTACATATTCTCCTTTACCCGAAGCGAAGCGATTCAGGCGGCGTTTGCCGCCATCAGCGCGGGGTGCAGTATAACGTCGTATCCCGCGCCTAATCCCTTGTCCGCAACGCATACCGTAACGTTATTATATATATTCGGCAACCCGCCGTTATATATCTCTATTCTGTCAAGTTTAAAACAGATTTTGTTTTCCGCGCCGTTCACCGTCGCAACGACTATGCGCTTTATTCCCGCCGTTTTGCCGCCGCCCGTAAACACGAGCTTTTCGGCAAGTTTTTTTCCGCAGAAAATCACGGGGCTGTCTCCGTCGTAAACGCCGTTGCCCGTATCGAGAAAACCCGTGGCGGTTATTTCCGCATTGCCGTTTACGAGCTTTATTTCGTATAAAAACCCGCGCAGATCCTTGCGCCTGTAAATAAAGCTTACCGTTTCCGTAACCGCTTTGATGAGGACGAAAGCAGGCAGAATAATCAGCGCAACGGAAGTTTCGGACGAATACGGAATGCCGAATATTTCGTAAACACCCGTAATCGCGCCGCCTGTTAAAAACGTCGTTCCCGCAAATACGGCGGAGGTAATCGCGTACTCTCGCGGGGAACGGTATTTTGCGCAGGCGAGAGTGAGCGTAACCCCGCATAAAAGCTTTACCGCGACGGTTAAAACCCGATAATTTTCTAAAAGCGGATAAAAAAGCGCGACCGCCGCGCCGAAAAGAGCGCAAATAAAAAGCCTGCTTTTTTTCGCGGGTACGCCCGCGATTTTTAAAGAGGCTTTAAGAAGCAAATAGTCTATAACGAAATTGTCGATAATTACGTATTCGATATATACCGTCATACCGCCTCCGTGTAACACAAAGCATAACACTAAAAGCGGCGCGATTTTTGATTGTTTATAGAATAAAGACCGAATAATTTGTCGATATACTTATTTTTCGAAATATTCTTTGAGTTTTGGGAAAAACTCGGACGGCTCGAACGCTTTGTCGAGAAGCCCGGAGCAAAGTCCTATAAGCCCGCCGTTGACGAGCGTGATGACGAGCGTTCCCCAGCCGACGCCTTTAAGCGCGCCGAAAAAACAGAACGACATTATAACCGCGATAACGAGAGAGCCTATATCGAAACAGGTCTTAAACAGCGATTTTTTTATATTGTACCGTTCAGAAACGCCTTTGACGAAATAGTCGTTCACCTGAGGCGGAAAATACGCGAAAAAATACAGCGCGACCGCGAACGCGGTGATAAGTTCGCCTACAACGAAAAACAAAACGCGAAGCCACGTATCCATACTGCCGGGGGCGGTTACGGTCGGATCGAATATCGGAATTTTGCGCCATAAGTCAAGCGCAAGCCCGTATATAAGGCAGGATATAAAGGCGAACAGATAAGATAATCTGAATCTCCGCATTATAATGCAGAACGCGATAAACAAAATCCCCTGCACCACGTATTCCGCCTGACCGAAAGAAAGTCCGTCCGCGTAAAGACTGAGTACGTAAGCCGGAGCGACGACCATAGATATTCCGAAATCCGCCGCCGCGACCATAGCGACCGCGAGCGAAAGAAGCGCCGTTGCCAGAATATACGCCGTTTCTCCGTGAAGCTTTAATTTTTTCATAAGTAATATATCCCGTCAGCCTTTCATAAATTCCAGAATGATATCGTTCTGAACGTAAAGATAGTCGTCTTTTATTTTCAGAACGTCGCCGTCTCTTTCGAGATACCTGCCTTTTTTATCGAGGGCGGCTTTATATTTTTCGTCGAAATCCGCGCCGAACGTTTCGTTGAATTTTTTCACGTTCATACCTTCCGCGGTGCGGAGCGCGAGCATAATAAACTCGAATTCCGCGTCGTCGCCCTCTATTACGTCGGAAGAAATTTCCGGCGATTTGTTATAAATGACGGCGTTCATATACTCGTCTACGGAAAAAGTGTTGGTAAACCTTCTCCCGTTCATAAACGAAGACGCCGAAACGCCCGCCCCGATATATTCGCCGCGCCGCCAGTAATTTAAGTTATGTCTGCTCTCGAACCCTTTTTTTGCGAAGTTAGACACCTCGTAACGATAAAAGCCCTTTTCCTTGAGATAGGCGCGGATATCGTCGTAGATATCCGCCACCTCATCGTCGGATAAAAGCTCGCCGTTTAAATAATCCGTGTATATGGGTGTGCCGACTTCGGGCGTGAGCGCGTAGACGGAAATATGACTTACGCCGCCCGCGATGGCGAGATCGGCGGTCTTTCTCACCTGCTCCGCGGTCTGCCCGTGAAGACCTATAAGAATATCCGCGCTGAAATTTTCGCCTTTAAGCATTTTCGCGCACAGCAAAAAATCTTTGGCGGTATGTATACGATTAAGGCGTTTAAGCTGTTCGTCGTACCCCGTTTGCAAGCCCACCGAAAAACGGTTTATGCCCGCGTCTTTATATAGTTTTATTTTATCCTCGTCCACCGTTCCGGGATTAAGCTCTATCGTGATTTCGGGGTTTTCCGCGAGATTAAAGCATTTTTTAACCTGTTTAATCGCCCCGACGATATAGCTTGCGGGTACGACGGACGGCGTTCCGCCGCCCACGTAAACCGTGTCGAAAACCTTGTCTTTATACTTTAAGCCTTGCCCGCGCAGCTCCCTGTACAGACAGGCGAAATAGCTTTCCGCTTTGCCGATTTCTTTCGGGTACGACGCAAAATCGCAATACGTGCATTTGCTTTTGCAAAACGGCACGTGAATATATATTCCGCTCAAACCTTTCCCGCTCCTTATTTGTCGTTATCCGTTTTAAGAATTTCGATAAACGCTTCCGACGGAATTTCAACCGATCCGATAGAACGCATCTTCTTTTTGCCCTCTTTCTGTTTTTCGAGAAGCTTTTTCTTTCTCGTGACGTCGCCGCCGTAGCACTTGGCGAGAACGTCTTTTCTATAAGCCTTGACCGTTTCTCTCGCGATTATCTTTCCGCCGACTGCCGCCTGAATAGGTATTTCGAACATCTGGCGCGGAATAACGTCTTTAAGGCGTTCCGCAATCTGCCGACCGCGCTCGTAAGCCTTGTCTTTATGCACTATTATAGAGAGCGCGTCGCACACGTCGCCGTTTAAAAGCATATCGAGCTTTACGAGATCGCTTTTTTCGTAGCCCGCTATTTCGTAATCGAGAGAAGCGTAGCCCTTGGTTCTCGATTTAAGCTGGTCGAAAAAGTCGTATATGATTTCGTTAAGCGGCAGAGTGTATTTGAGCTGAACGCGCCTTTTATCGAGATATACCATATCCTTATAAACGCCGCGCTTGAATTGACACAATTCCATAATGGGTCCCACGAATTCCGGCGGGGTGAATATCTGCGCGTTTATTATAGGCTCTTCCATATACGCTATTTCGGTAACGGGCGGCAGGTGCGTGGGGTTTTCCACGACAAGCATAGTCCCGTCCGTCTTGTACACCTTATACGAAACGGAAGGCGCGGTGGTTATGATTTCGAGATTGAATTCGCGTTCTATTCTTTCCTGAATAACGTCCATATGCAGCAATCCCAAAAACCCGCATCTGAATCCGAAGCCGAGCGCAACGGAATTATCCGGTTCTATCGATAAAGCCGCGTCGTTGAGCTTTAGTTTTAAAAGCGCGTCTTTAAGGTCGTTATATTTGCTGCCGTCAAGCGGGAACACGCCCGAAAACACCATAGGAAGCGCTTTTTTATAGCCGGGCAGCGGCTCTTTCGCGGGGTTTTCCGCATCGGTTATCGTGTCTCCGACTTCGGTATCTTCTATACTCTTTACGCTTGCGGCTATATAACCGACCTCCCCTGCGGAAAGCTCCGCCGTCGGCAGCATTTTAGGCGAAAACACGCCCACTTCCGTCACCGTAAACGTCTTGCCGGACATAAAGGTCTTGATTTTAGAGCCTACTTTAACGCAACCGTCTTTAACCCTGACGAAACAAATAACGCCCTTAAAATTATCGTAAAAACTGTCGAATATGAGAGCTTTAAGCGGCGCGTTCGGATCGCCGTCCGGCGCGGGAATCTTCTTTACTATTTCCTCGAGAACCCGATCGACGTTAAGCCCCGATTTGGCGGAAATACGCGGCGCGTCCGACGCGTCTATTCCGAGAATTGTTTCTATCTCTTCCGCAGCGCCCTCGGGATCGGCGGAAGCCAGATCCATTTTATTGATAACGGGCATAATTTCGAGATCGTTGTCTATTGCGAGATACGCGTTTGCAAGCGTTTGCGCCTGCACGCCCTGCGTCGCGTCCACGATTAAAATCGCACCCTCGCACGCTTTTAAAGAACGCGATACTTCGTAAGTGAAGTCCACGTGCCCCGGCGTATCGATAAGGTTAAAAACGTATTCTTCGCCGTCTTTCGCTTTATAAAACATTCTCACGGGCGTAAGCTTTATGGTAATGCCGCGTTCGCGCTCTAAATCCATAGAGTCCAAAAGCTGTTCTTCCATATCGCGCTCCGAAACCTGCCCCGTCATTTCCATAAGTCTGTCCGCGAGCGTGCTTTTGCCGTGATCGATATGCGCCACTATACAAAAATTTCTTATTTTTTTCTGATCTATAGACATATATTTACCCGTTTTGTGATACAATGAATAAAAAAGAACGACAACGCCGCGCTTTTTTATAGCGTTTACCATACAAGTATACATTATCGGCGTTATTTTTGCAAGTAAATTAAAATCGGAGTTGACATGAGAATAACCAAAGACAGTTTTTTATTGAATAAACCCATAGCGCACCGCGGACTTTGGGGCAACGGCGTTACCGAAAACTCTTTATCCGCCTATCTGAAAGCCGCCGAACGCGGCTATCCGATAGAAATAGACCTGTACCTTTCAAAAGACGGCGAACTGTTCTCTTTTCACGACAAAACCCTGCTAAGAATGACGGGAGAAAAGGGCTTTATTTACGACAAAACCGCCGCCGAACTGAAAAAATTAAGACTTAAAGGAACGGACGAAACCATTCCGACCTTCGACGAGGTTTTAAGAATAACCGAAGGCAAAATCCCCCTGCTCGTCGAAATAAAAAATCAACCCGATAAAACGGTAGTCGATAAAACCGTGGCGAGGCTTAAAAGCTATCGCGGCGAATTTGCGGTTCAGAGCTTTAACCCGTTTTATATCGCCCGCGTAAAAAAACTCGCGCCCGAATTTATCCGCGGAATTCTCGCCACCGACGACGAAAACGACCTTAAAAAAGAAAACCCCGTTACGCGGTTCGTCATAAAAAACATGCCGCTCAACGGATTTATTAAGCCCGATTTTATCAGCTATCATTATTCGGGCGTGCCGCTCCCCCGAAAAAAGACCAAAGACAAAGCCGTGCTTTGCTGGACGGTTACTTCGCAAAAAATCTACGACGGGATAAAACCTTTTTGCGACAATATTATTTTTGAAGAATTTATTCCCGAATAATAAATAATTATCGAAATTGAAAAGGAAACAAGGAAACGCCGCTAAACAGCGGCGCTTCCTTTATTTTCTTCTTTTATTTCTCCGTCCGCGGCGGGAGCTCCCGCCGTGAAGTTTCCGGTAACTTTTTTATAAGCGTAAATAAAGTATATTATTTCCGCTATCGCGGTTATCGTCCAGGAACAGCTGTACAAAAGATATATAGAAGTTATCGTCCTGAATTTTGCGAAAATCGTGAGAATCCAGACCACCCTGAAAACGCACGAACCCATTATAACTATAATCGTGGAAACGACGGTTTTACCTAATCCTCGCGACGCGGATATCGTAGTATCCATAAACGCCGAGATGCAATAAGAAAAGCCCATTATTTTAAGCCTTGCCATACCTTCCTGCATAACGGCGGGGTCGTCCGTGAATATGGATAAAAACCCTTTGCCGAAAAGAACAAGTCCGCCGCCTAAAACCGCGCCGACCGCAAACGAGTAAATCGTGCATATGAGATAGCTGCGGAGAATTCTTTTCTTGTTTCCCGCGCCGAAATTCTGACCGATAAAGCTCGAACAGGCTATGTAGAACGCGTCCATCAACTGGTAAACGAGCGCGTCCGAGTTAGTCGCCGCGGAATTGCCTTCTACCACGACCGACGGGAAAGTGTTTACCGCCGACTGAATAAACAGGTTGGCTATATTGAAGATAGAATTCTGAAAGCTTGCGGGAAGCCCCAGCGCAAGCATTGTTTTCGCCTTGTCGCCGTGAATTTTAAGCGCGCCGAAGGATAGCTTGCAATCGCCGTTTTCGCGGAACAACGCCGCTATTACGAGTATCGCGGACACGTATTGCGAGATGATACTCGCGAGAG
>ULRP01067930.1_pt1 | contig 11459 bp, 7 predicted proteins | sample 1955521 | NCBI WGS metagenome assembly ULRP01 (sample SAMEA4835685, study PRJEB28245) | human gut metagenome | biome: gut microbiome; material: fecal sample | place: Denmark | collected 2008
ATGGGGATATTTCCCGTCTATTGCAGCTGCTTGGTCATTGGGCAACGAAGCTTTCATGCAGAATCAGAATTTATTCCAGGATATGAAAATCCGTGCCAGCTATGGTTTAATTGGTAGTGAAGCGATTAGTCCGTATGAAACCTTGGGTTTGATGTCTCAGGCCATGTATGCATTTGGAGGAACTTCACAATATACAGGGTATTGGATCGGACAAACAATAGCAACACCGGATTTGTCTTGGGAGACCACTCATCAGTTCGACTTAGGTTTGGATTTCGCTATGCTGAATCATCGCTTGAGAGTATCGTTAGATTATTTTGATAAACGTACGAAAGATGGTTTGTTAAAGCGAACAATACCGAATTATGATGGTGGAGGTTCATATTGGGTGAATGCAGCTGAAGTAAGTAATAAAGGTTTAGACTTCTCGATTGATGCAACGATCATTGATACGCATGACTTCAACTGGAATACCACATTTACTGGTACCTATTTGAAGAATGAAGTTACAGATTTGAGCGGTTTGGATTTTGTAGCCGGTGCAGAAATTGCTGCTGGTTTAGGTCCGAAAGATGGTATGACCCGTGTGACAGTAGGACAACCGATCGGTGCTATATACGGATATACATGGACGGGTTTGAAAGAGGTTCCAGAAGGATCAAAAAATTATGTTGATTCATATTTGGATAAAAATAATGATGGTGTAATTGACGGCAACGACCGTGATTATATCGGAAAAGCAACACCCGACTTTACATTTGGTTGGAATAACTCATTGAGTTGGCGTAATTGGGATTTGAATGCTTTCTTTACCGCTTCGTTTGGTGCAGACCGTTTGAATTTGGTTCGTTATTCGGGAACAACTATGACGGGCGACTTTGCCTTCATTACGTTGAAAGACGGTTTGGATGCGACAAGATATCCGTCAGTGACAGTAACTGGTAATAACTATCAGCCGGTTTCTACAAAATTCTTGGAGAAAGCCAATTATTTCCGGTTAGATAATATCAGTCTGTCGTATAATTTACCAAAGAAAGTAGCTAAGTTCGCTGATTTACGATTCACATTCAGTTGCCAGAACTTGTTTACAATCAGTAGCTATTCAGGTATGGATCCGGCAGGAATTTCATTTATTAATTCAGACTCGGGTAGTGTAGATGTGAATGATGGTATTGATATGGGTGCATATCCATTAACTCGGACTTATACAATAGGTGTCCGTATGAATTTCTAACCAAATTAAAAAGATAAAGCTTTATGAAAACAAAATATATTTTATGTGCTTTAGGTCTAACTTTGCTGTCAACTTCTTGTAGTGATTTCTTACAGGAAGATCCGAAAGGACAGTTGACGCCGAGCACTTTCTTTGCAACACAAGAAGAGTTGGATATGTCAACATACGCGTTGTATCGGAAGGTTTGTGAAACGCAGACCAATACGAATCCAACCATTTTTGCATGGCAAGGTGATGATTTGACAACAAATCCGGGTAGTAACAAACAAGCTTATGCAGAGGCTGATGTATTCCGTCCAGCTAATGACAATAAAGGGGTAGAGGCTGTTTGGCAGGTTGCTTATGGCGCTATCAAAGCTGCTAACTATATCATTGGAAATGCGGAGAAAACTCCGACGACTGAAGAGGAAATCAATATTGCTTTAGGACAGGCAAAATTCTGGCGTGCTGTGAATTATTTCCGCTTGGTACGTGTTTATGGACCGATTCCATTGGTATTGAACACGGAAGTAGATTATGAACGTCCGTTGGCCAGTGTAGAAGAAGTTTATATGCAGATCGTAAAAGACTTGGAAGACTGTGTGAATACACTTCCGACCAGTTATTCGTCTGAACCTCGCTTCTTGAATGGTGTGAATGTCTATATCACTAAACAGGCTGCTCAGTCAGCTCTGTCTGCTGTTTATATGGCTATGGCTGGTTGGCCATTGAAGAAAACAGAATATTATGCCAAAGCAGCTGAACAGGCAAAGGCCGTTATTGATGGAGTAAATGCCGGTACGTATGAATACAAGTTGGATGCTGATTTTAGCAAAGTGTACGCGATGAGTAATAATTACAATAACGAGACGGTGGTTGGTATTAATTTTTCCAATTCTTTTGCTTGGGTAGAGGACTCTCAGTTTACATGTAGCAACTTGTTCGAATCTTTAGGCGGCTGGGGCGACGGCTGGGGCGAAATCAAGTTCTGGAAAGAATTCCCGGAAGGTCCACGTAAAGATGCAATTTATAATCCAAAGATTTTGGAAGATAATAAGGCCGGAAATGCATTGATTGACTGGTGGGATGAAAAAATACCTGAACAGCATCCGATGTTCCGTATCTTTACTGTAGGGACAGGTGGTAATGGTAATGTTGATTACGACTATACACAACCGGCTGAAACCGGTGTTTATACCAATAATCACCGTCATCGTCTGATCCGTTATTCTGAAGTATTGCTGTGGTATGCTGAGGCTCAGGCGCGTGCTGATGGTTCACCGAATGCGATGGCTTACGACTGTATCAATCAGGTACGTGAGCGTGCCGGATTGGAACCGTTGCAGCAAGGTTTGAGTGGTGAAGCCTTTGCCAATGCAGCGTTGGCAGAACATGGTTGGGAAGTAGCTGGCTATTGGGTAGCTATGGTAACTCGCCGTGATGACCAGATGCGTATGGAATTGTTGGAACAGAATTTCAATACGAGAAAAGCCAATACACCGATAGAAGTAGCAGCGGGTGTCTCTCGGGCTGAATCGGTTACTGTAGAATCATCACAAAGCTGGAATGGAGAAAGTTCAATTTATTGGCCTTATCCGTCTTCTGATTCTCAGTTGAATAGTAGTTTGAAGAGATAATTCTATTGATTAGTTTAAAGCATCAGTAACTGATTCTATTTACTGAATAGAAGTAATCAGTATAGCTCAGCAGGATTAGTCTTGCTGAGCTTTTTTTTGTGTTAAATCGAAGAACACCATCTTCCGGCCTCATTTTAACCTCAAATTTCCCGGCATATTTTTATCAATTCGCGCCGGCTTTTCATCAAAACACGCCGGCTTTTTTCTCTTTTCTGCCTACCTTTTTAAATGAAATAAACGGGAATCAAAATCGATTCCTTTTGGTTTCGTTTTCGATTTTCGGGGCAAGCCAAAAGTATGAATACGATCTTGATGTTATGGCTCTTTTCTTTCAAGAGAAAAGAACGAATACGCAACAACTGGTTCCACTTCCTGAAGTCAAAGTCAGGGTTTCCCCTGTGAAAACCCCCGTTTGCACAGTGAAAAGTGCACAAAGTATAGGAAATAAAAGTATAGCAGAGAATAGTAAAGAAAATGAAAGTATAATTTAATTGAGAGAGAGAGTAACGCGCGTGCGCGCGAAAACGATCAATCGTTAAAAGTTGAATAGGATCAAAGGATATGGTGTTATAGAATGAGGAAGACAAATCGGCTACATTGAATTGTCCGGATTCGGATAAAAACCGTTATCCGGTCATTTTGATTATGACCTTATGTTGTCAAACATCTGTTGGAATGCTCCCGGAAACGGGAAAATAAATTACTTTTAATAGCTTATCTTTAAATAATACATAAACACTTTAGGTCATATCCTATGAAAGCAAAGTTAGTTTTACCTTTATTGGCGGTGCTTTCTCTTCCAGCCTGGGGGCAACAGGTGGAAATGAAAGCCGTGAAAGAGAAGATTCCGACCTATCAGATCGGGAGTCCGGAAGTAGATCCTATCTTTTTTACCGGGCGTGTTTACCAGGGAGCAGAGGGTTACATTTATCCGTATCCGTTGTATGATGTGCTGACCGAGCATGTGGTCGATCAGGAATACAATGTGTTGCGCCTGGGCAATGAGTATGTGAATATCTCTGTCTTGCCGGAAATCGGCGGCCGTATTTTCTCGGCGACCGACAAAACCAATGATTATCATTTCTTCTATACGCAGACCGGTGTGAAGCCTGCCCTGATCGGTATGTTGGGCGCCTGGCTGTCGGGCGGTGTGGAATGGAATATTCCGGACCATCACCGGGCAACGACGTATCTGCCGACCAACTGGAAGATGCAGGAAAATACGGATGGCAGCAAGACGATCTGGGTGGGCGAGACGGAGCTGCGCCATCGCCTGAAATGGTCGGTGGGCGTTTCGGTGTATCCGAACCGTTCGTGGGTGGAAGCCAAGATTATGGTGACAAACCCGACCCAAATGATCCAGTCGATGCTGTATTGGGCAAATGTGTCGGTACATTGTGATGAACATTATCAGGTGATTTTTCCACCCGATGTACAGTTTGGTGCCGATCATCATAAGGTCTATTTTACGAAATGGCCGATGGGCGAAGCCGTATTGGGCAGCGGCGAGCAGGTGGATCTGTCTCGTTGGGAAAACTATAAGGGCGATTCGCGCTCGATCTTTGCCTGGGGAAGCGAAATGGAGTTCCTGGCCGGGTATGATTATGCCAAGGATGCCGGAACCATACATGTGGCAAACCGCCATGTGGTGCCCGGAAAGAAATTCTTCTTGTGGGGAAATAATCCGAACGGCCACATGTGGAACAAGATTCTGTCTGATAAAGACGGGCATTATCTGGAGCTGATGGTCGGTGCCTATTCAGACAACCAGCCGGATTATAGCTGGATCAATCCGGGTGAGACGCGCGAATTCAGCCAGATCTGGTATCCGATCAAAGGTATCAAAGGCTGTAAGAACGCGACCATGGATGCTGCCGTCAATTTTGAGCCGGGCGAAGCCGGGAAATACCGGGTAGGTTTTTGTGCGACTACTTTGTATAAACAGGCCCGTATAGTTGTCAAACATCAGGATCAGGTCTGTCTGGAGAAGACTATCGACATTGATCCCGATCATTATTTCCTGGATGAGGTAGCCGTTCCGGCAGGAGCGAAGGCGACCGATTTATATGCCGCTTTGTATGATGCGGAAGGCAATTTGCTGGTAGATTACCGGTCGATCGAACTGGATGCGGATAAACCGCTGCCGAAGGTGATCGACGGAACGAAGCCGGTAGACGAATATAAGACGAACGAAGAATTGTATCTGGCCGGCCTGCGAGTGGATCAGTTCAATAATGCCCGTCTGGATTACATGGACTTCTATAACGAGGCCTTGCGCCGTGATTCGATGGATGCCCGGGTGAATATTGAAGTCGGGAAACATTACGTGCGTCAGGCACGGTGGGCTGAGGCCGAGAAACACCTGCTGCGGGCTCAGGCACGTCTGTCACATGATTATACCCGTGTGAAAGATGCGGAAGCCTTGTATTATTTAGGTTATCTGTATCAGCTGACGGGCGACAAGCACCAGGCTGAAAATAATTACTGGGCTGCCACCTGGACACCTGATTATAAGCATCCGGCTTTCTATGGACTGGCTATCTTGGCTTTGCAGCAACAGGATTATCCGAAGGCATTGGATATGATTACCCAGTCGCTGTATGTCGGTCAGCGTGATATTCAGGCACAGAATCTGAAAGCCTTTATCCTGCGTAAGTTAGGACGAACGGAAGAGGCAAAAGCCGTATTGGCTTATGTGCGCAGCATTGATCCGCTGGATTATGGCAGCCTGATAGAAGAGAGCTTCCTGACAAAAGGTGATGCCTCGGCACTGGCTTCGCGCCTGAAAGGACAGACAGAAGGACTGGTAGCAATCCAGGAAATGCTGGAAGTGGCTAATAATTACTTGCAGATCGGAGCAACGGATGAGGCCGGCAAGCTGCTGGCAAAAGCCATCGAGTTGGGCGAGCCGTTCGCTTCTTCGCCGATGGTGCATTATTATCAGGCCTTTGTCGCTTTGCAGACAGGTGATCAGTCGGCTGTGACATCAGCATTGGCACAGGCAGATGCTTGCTCGCCGTTGCACAATTATCCGTTGCGTCTGGAAGAAGTGAATCTGTTTGAAGCCCTTTTGGAGGCGCAGCCTGATAATGCCCTGTTGCATTATGCCTACGGAAACTTGCTGTATTATATCGGACAGAAAGACAAAGGACTGGCTGAATGGCAACGCTCAACCGAACTGAAACCGGACTTTGCCGTTTCATGGCGGAATGTCGGTTTTGCTTATGGTCAGTTGGGCGAATGGGAAAAGTCGATGGCGGCTTATGACCGGGCTATCGAGATTAATCCGAATGATGCTCTGTTGTTTACAGAATCCGACAAGATTTATGAATCGGCCAATGCGGCTCTGGATGTCCGCCTGAAACGTTTGGAACGTCACTTGAAGACGGTGATGAAACATGACGACGCGGTGATGCGCCTGCTGTCGTTGTACAACGTCATGGGCAAGTATGACAAAGCTATTCAGATCATGGATAAACGTCATTTCCATTTGTGGGAAGGCGGCGGACAGATTCACGATATTTATGTGGATTCACATCTGTTGAAAGGCTTGTCGCTTCTGGCCAAGAAGAGTTACCAGAAAGCCATTGGCGAGTTTGACTTGGCTAATCAGTATCCGGCCAATCTGGAAGTGGCTCCTTCGCATCGCGGAGGCTATGAAGTGAAGGCATATTACCTGACAGGTGTGGCCTACGAAGGCCTGAACGAGAACGCAAAGGCTCAGGAATTCTTTGAGAAAGCGGCTTCGGCCAAATATCCGGGCGGCTTGTCGGATCTGGTTTACTACCGGGTGAAAGCCTTGGAGAAATTAGGAAAGACAGAAGAAGCCCAGTCGGCTTTGCAGGCGATGGAAAAATACCTGGAGCAGACACGCCAGCGCACCTTGGATTCGTATGCCAAGTTTGGTGAAGCGACTCAGAATATCCGGCAAAGCCAAATCGACTATTATGCCGGTCTGATCCAGTTGCTGAAGCAAGACAAGCAGGCCGCTCAGGCATCCTTTGCCAAAGCGCTGGAAGCATATCCCGGAAATATCTGGGCAAAGCAGATGAAAACAAGGTAACAAGGGAACAAGTTGACGAGGTTTATTAAGTTGACAAGTTGACAAGGGAACAAGTTGACGAGGATTGTCAGTTGACGAGGTTTATTAAGTTGACAAGGATTATTAGTTGACGAGTTGACAAGGATATAGAAAACGAGTTAACTAGGATTCAAATGAATCAGAAAACAAAAGGACAAGTTGACGAGGAGTTTATATTTTATCTAATCTATCTAAAACCTCGTCACTTTGTCAACTCGTTAACTTGTCCCCTTGTCAACTCGTCCCTCAAAAAAACTTGTCAACTAAAATACACCTCATCCCCTAACAACCTACTCATCTTCCAACACCTGATCCACATATTCGCCCCAGTTGGTATCAATCTGCAGGTCGAACAAACCATCTACGATGCTGGGCGTATAAAGCGTTCCGGTATAACGCGTGATACGGTTGCGGTATAACGGCACCTGCGTGATGGTGCGCTGGCGTTGCACTTCGCCCAAACCCGTTTGCGAGGTCAGTATCATTTCATTGAGGAAAGCCGATGCTGCTTCAGGAGCCGCTTCCGGCACGAACGAATAGAAGAAATGCTTCACCCGTGTATCGGGCAGCTTGTCGTTTGCCTTGAAAGTGACGGTCTGCGAGAAAGCTGCGGTCTCGGCTGGAGTCATTCCGTCCAGCAGGCTGATCTGGTGATAACGGCCCGACGTCTCGATAAGGAACTGATCCACTTGTTCCGGTACGGCATCGGTAGGCACCAGTTCAATGCCCGCTACGGCACGCGTCAGCTCAACACTGAACGACTGGTCAGTCTGTGTGGCATCCACTTCGATTTCCTGAAATCCCCAGAACGTGTCTTGGATCTCCGGGAATGTCATCAGGCTTCCAGTTTCCGTAAAGGTCGCTTCCGCCACGCCATGCGCCAGGAAACATACCTTATATATACCCGCCGTCAGCTCGTCCTGCACCTGCAGGTTTCCATCCTGTCCGCCCACATCATAACGCCGGTGCTCGATCAGCTCTTCCGTGTCATTATCATAAACCGCATATTCGATATACGATAACGCAGAAACCGGCTGAGTCGGTGTTGTCTCTTCTTCACCCGACGTTTCACCCGATGTTTCGCCCGCGGCAGCAGGCTCGCCGGGTATTTCGTCGGGCATATTGCGGGTTTGCCGGAAAGGTGTAATGTCTTGCCGGAGTGCCAACGTAAACCGAACGTTGACCGACGTTTCTTTAGCTGATTCATAAACAACGGATTCTTCACTACAGCCGGCGCAGAAGAGAAGGCCGGCCCACCAAAGGACTACAAACTTTTTCATAGTAGGTCTTTTTAATGTTGATAAATGATACTTGTTACTTCTGTCTCCCGAAAGAGACGAACCAAAGATACTGGGAATAATCGAGAAATAAAAGAACAGGCATCATTTATTTTTCAGGCTTGCAAAACTTGGGTGAAATGGTTAGCTTTGTGACAAGATCAAATAAAAACGGATGAAATGATGAAAATCAGACAATTTATCTTCGGTGTGGTGGCGAGTGCCTTTTTCGGTGTGGCTGCCTGGGCGCAGACGCCTGTGCTGAAGTTTCACAGTGACAGTAAGAAATTCAAGATCGTCCAGTTCACGGACTTACACCTGAAGTGGCAGGACGAACGGTCGGAAGTGGCCTATGAACGTATCAACCAGGTATTGGATGAAGAGAAACCCGATTTGGTGATCTTCACCGGAGATATTATTTACAGCCAGCCGGCCAAAGACAACCTGCGGCGGGTGCTGAAAACCGTGTCGGACCGGAAGATCCCGTTCTCGATCGTATTCGGAAATCACGATCATGAGCAGGGTGTACCACATAAAGAACTGCTGGAAGTGGCCCAAAGCCTGCCTTATAACCTGACGGCTGATGAGGTGCCCGAGATATCGGGCGATGGCAACTATGCCCTTGCGGTCCGCTCGTCGGACGACAAGAAAGACGCGGCCGTCTTGTATTGCTTCGATTCGAATGCCTATTCGTCGATCCAAGGTATTGAAGGATATGATTACATCAAGTTCGACCAGATTGCCTGGTACCGCGACCGCAGTCGGGCTTTCACGGCTGCCAATGGTGGAACACCGCTGCTTTCGCTGGCGTTCTTCCATATTCCGCTGCCCGAATATCATCTGGCAGTAGCCGACGAGAATGCTCATTTTTATGGCATCCGTAAGGAAAAGGCTTGTGCGCCGGCCCTGAATTCCGGTCTGTTTACTGCCATGAAGGAACAGGGCGATGTGAAAGGCGTGTTCGTCGGTCATGATCACGACAACGACTACGCCGTGTGTTGGCAAGGCATTCTGCTGGCTTACGGCCGTTTCACCGGTGGTCCGACTGAATACAATCATTTGCCCAACGGGGCACGCATCATCGAACTGACTGAAGGCTCTGGCAAATATGCAACCTGGATTCGTACCAAATATGGAGTAGAACAATACACCGTCTTCCCAGACAGTTATATCGGTGGTTAAGAAGCCGGCGTATTTTGACGCATTCATAGGCATGAATTTTCAGGCTTTATGGCAGGGCGTTCAAACTCCTTGCTGACAGGCACTTTTGCTTACCGGTTTGGGGAAATAAGAAATCGGATACACTAAAACAATCTTTTAGTCGTTAAATTTACAGTGACGGAGAGTAGAATAGATTTGTTGACATCGCCCTGTTGACGAATAGCCTTGTCTCTTTGTTGATAGAAAAATGATAATGAAGAATGAATAGCCTGTACGATTCCCGGCAATTGCTGAAATATCTGTTTATCGTGGCAGCCGTGGTGATAGCCATCGCTTCCGTTTTTGTATCCGACCTGCTGATCAAAGACCTGGCACGCGAAGAGCGCCAGAAGATTGAAGTCTGGGCCGAAGCCACGCGTGTGCTCACCAGCGAAGACCCGAGTCTGAACATGAACCTGATTCTGCAGATCATCCAGGGTAACACCGCCATTCCGGTGATGCTGTGCAATGACCGTGACAGTGTGATGAACTACAAGAACATTGAATTGCCCGAGAAGAATGTCGATGAATTTCTACGGAAGAAAGTGCAGGAACTGAAAAAGAAGAAAGACCCGATCGTGATTGATATGGAAGACGGCACCTATCAATACCTATATTATGATGATTCGATCATCCTGAAGCGGCTGTTGGTTTATCCCTATGCCCAGCTGACAGTGATGGCCGTTTTTATCCTGACTGCTTTCCTGGCCCTGGCCAGTACCAAGAAAGCCGAACAGAACAAAGTATGGGTGGGCTTGTCGAAAGAAACAGCCCATCAGTTGGGAACACCCATTTCGTCGCTCATCGCCTGGCTTGAGTATCTGAAGCTGAAAGACGTCGATCCGTCGCTGTTGGCCGAGATGGAGAAAGATGTCAAGCGGTTGGAGATGATAGCCGAGCGCTTTTCGAAGATCGGTTCTACGCCCGAACCCGTCCCGGTGAATATCTGTGAGTCGGTCCGTTCGGCTCTCGATTATATGGAAACCCGCATATCGTCGAAGGTGAAAATAACCGTCGAAGCCCCGGATAAGCCGGTGATGGTCCTGATGAACCAGGCTTTGTTTGCCTGGGTGATTGAGAACCTGTGCAAGAATGCCGTCGATGCCATGGAAGGGCAGGGCAGTATCACCTTTCATATCGAAGAAAAAGGCAGCAAAGTACGGATTGATGTGACGGATACGGGCAAAGGCATCCTGAAGTCGAAGTTCAAGACCGTTTTCAATCCCGGGTACACAACGAAGAAACGCGGCTGGGGCTTGGGACTGTCGTTGGTAAAACGGATCATTGAGTCGTATCATGGTGGAAAAATCTATGTAAAAAGCTCGGAAATTGGCAAAGGGACGACATTTCGTATCGAATTGAAGCAGATAATGCGTTAAAATCCGTGAATAATGCGTCAAAAATGCATTAAGCGAAAAAATATCTACATACATATTGCTTTTCTGTTAATAATTTTCGTACCTTTGCAAGGTTTTTACATAAGTAGGCTTTGGGAAAATTTGGATTATATCATATTGATTTAAAAAATCTCACTCCAGGAGTACATGAATATGACTACTTATTGGAGAACAAATTCTTTGCAGACATTGAAGGAGATTTGGTGCAAAAGGGTAAGGTTCAGGTACATCTGACATTGCGTAAATCGGCACTTATGTCTGAATTGAATTTCCATTTGGAGGGAAATGCGGTTGTTCCGTGTGATCGTTGCTTGGACGATATGGATCAGCCGGTGAGTACAGACGCCCGCCTGATTGTGAAGTTCGGCAAGGAATATGCGGAAGAAAGTGACGAGGTGCTGGTTATTCCGGAAGATGACGGAACGATTAACCTGGCCTGGTTCTTATATGAGTTCGTCGCTTTGGCCGTCCCGATGAAGCATGTGCATGCTCCGGGAAAATGCAATAAAGAGATGTCTTCTAAACTGAGAAAGCACCGGGCAGTCCGGGCCGACGAAGAAGATGATTTTTCGGACAACGGTTTTTATGAAGACGATTCAGACGTTGATCAGCCCACTGATCCGCGTTGGGATGCTCTGAAAGATTTGATAGAGA
>ULRP01040493.1_pt1 | contig 11398 bp, 9 predicted proteins | sample 1955521 | NCBI WGS metagenome assembly ULRP01 (sample SAMEA4835685, study PRJEB28245) | human gut metagenome | biome: gut microbiome; material: fecal sample | place: Denmark | collected 2008
TCTTCAAGGCTTCTAACCAACCGGTAATTTCCTCTTCGGTTGTGTTATCTACCTTCACACCATCTTTTTCACCACGTAAGAACATCGTCTGAATGATAACCTTACCATTGAAACGACAAAGATTTTTCAACAACTTATCAAAACAGAATCCCGGTTTATTAGGATTATCTATTTGTCGGATGCGACTATCCAAGACCGAATCCAGTTTCATGATATTATCATCTACCTTGCATAAGGCTTCAAAGACTTCTTCCTTATCCAACATGGTAGAATTAGATAAGACAGCTACCTTGGCCGACGGACAATGTTCGTTACGAATGGCGATCGTATCTTCTATAATTCCGGCAAAATCCGGATGAATGGTTGGTTCTCCGTTGCCGGCAAAGGTAATCACATCCGGAACAAGTCCTTCTGCCCGCATTTCATCCAGCTTCTTGGTCAGTTGTTCTTTCACTTCTTCCCGCTTCGGCAGTGGCGTGCGCGTCCGATGATCTTCATTATATCCACATTCACAATAAATGCAATTGAATGTACACAGCTTACCATCTTTTGGAAACAGGTTAATGCCTAAAGAAACACCTAACCGACGGCTATGTACCGGACCATAAACAATCTTGTCAAAAAGAATCGTTGCCATAACTTATTATTATTAATTCTTGTTTCTTCATTCGCTCATGAGCAAATGTACGAAAATTAGACATTACATGCACCCGAATAAACCTTCTTTTCACTTTATAATATCCATTGAACATAATCTGATAAAAACCCATCTTAGAACTTCCAGCGAAGCAATACGTTCAAATCGGTTTTGCCTTGTCCTTCAATTTCCTCCGTATCTGTTCCAATCCGGTCTCGATCTGTGTACCAGGTATGAGCGAACTTGGCAGATACAGTGAACCTTCTTTTCAGATCCCAACGGAAAGAGATGGCTGCCCGAAGTCCTTTTCCATAAAACGAAGGCATGTAAAAAGCATATAGGATATTCTTTTCATACGAACTGATGCGTGTCGCATAATTGTCGGTTGAAAACCAGGCGAAGTAAGTATCCAACTGCAACGGATATTTCACTGGTTTCCAGCCGGCACTTTGGGAAATCATATAACCCTTACTGGATTCTTCCGTATTTGCCGAGACAATACCATCTGCCGACGTTCGTAATTTCCAGGAATCACCTAATACATAAGTCGCCTGCCAGCGAAACCGATGTTGCCTGCTCCCTTCATCCTTCTCCTTTCCTTTATAACGAAGATAAGAGGAGAAATGTTGACTCGGTGTATAATCCAATTGAAACAAATACTCTTTCCCGGTCGAAGGAAAATCGATCTGGTATTTCAACCAAGGAAAACGATAGAAATCGGCATACCAAGACAGCTTCCAATGTCCGAAAGGTGTCCATTGGCAACCCAAATAGATTCCATGTTCGTTCTGCACCGTGCTGTTCTGTGCAAACGCATTTCCAAAGAAAGCCTGGTAACGGCGGTCATAATACCGATGCAACACCAGCAATGAGAAATAAGAAGCCGGTGTCAGTTGCAAAGCATTCAGCGTAGCAATGGCTTTATTGGCAGAGACAGCTGTTTCGCCGTATAGTTTTCCCCACCGGTTTTTCCACATGTAATCCACACTCATGTTGACATTCTTTTCTCCACGGAAAGCAAACCGATTATACAATTGCTCTTGTGGATACATGGTCTTTCCACCGAACGTATAATATACAGCCGTTATACCCAAATGATAATTCGGATGTGCCCAGCGGACGTTTCCACCGAACGTATGCATCGTGACCGTATGCCTTTTTTCCCAATCCCGTTGCAAACGATGCAGTCCATCTGTCTTGATGGTTGGAAAGGTATCATTCTCTACCGCAGCATCCAGTTTCCGATACGAATAAAAGAAGTTAGCATCCAAAGCCTTCCAGGTAAGCGTTAATCCGCTTCCCCGGAAGAAATCCTGTTCGTTGGTCGAGAAATGTCGTCTGAAACCATTGTTCCTTCGTTCGGCCTGTGCCACCAAAGCCGAACGACTTGGCGAGAAATCGTTACTGATAACCAACCCTTGTCCGAAAGAAACCTTATAATCTCCCAATACAAAGGTTTTCAACACCCCTTGTTCTTTTATCAACGCATGGAAGGAATAATAATCATATCCTTTATGATTTCCTGTCCAGAAAGGTTCGCCGGCATCTTTCTCGGCTACCAAACCAGCCTGTAAATAATCTTCAAACTCATAGGCATACCGCAAGGAAGTATAGAACGGTTCGCCCCAATATTTCCGATTCGGATAACGGGCTAAAACAGAATCCGGATATGAACCATAGCCTTTCTTTTGTTGTAAACAGCGGTCGTACCTGATTTGCAATTCATTATTTCCATATTTCAACAAGTTTTTCACTATAAGAGGCCGCTTATCAACCGTTTTTTCACCAACATAAACAAAGGGCAAAAGCAACTGGATGGTCTGATAATCCAAACCATTGACACCTTTCAATTCATAGATAGAAACCATTTCTCCATATTTCTCTCGATAGGCAACCAGCTGTCCGATCTGTCGGTCTGTCAGAAACGGCAAACGGGAAAGTTGTTCCGCCGTAACCTGATTCAAATCCATCGGATGTTCCGACAAGTAGGAGAGTTCGGTATAAAGAGCTTCCAACTGACTCTCGTTCGCTGATTCTTCAGCTAATTCTTCTATATATTCTTTCCACTTATCAACAGAAACAGATTCCTGGGAATAAGCATTATAACGACTTATAAACACGGTTATCAAAAGAATTATCAACTGCTTTTTCATACGTATCTAATTAAAAGGAATAAGACAAACCGACACCCGAACTCACACCCAATACTGGATGCCACAACGCCACTGCGTCCAATTGCCAACGATGCAGGGAAAAACCGACTCCCAAACTGGGAAGAAAAGGATCGGCTTGCAGACCTGCTCGTAATTGAAAGCAATTCCAAACTTCGTACTCCATACCGAATCCGCCTTGTATCCGATGCTTTTCATCCACTCCGGCAAACGAAGTTATGAGCAGATTGTTGAGAACTTCCCAGTTGAAACCGATCTGAACAGTATACGTCCTGAGTTCTTTTAGATTCAAATCTTTAGCACTTATACGCACAGAAGGTAAATCTCGTGCTACACATCCAATCAACAACTTATCAAAGGGAATATAAACAATCCCTATATCAGTGGATAGACGGGCTGGTATCTCTTCATATAACTCCGATTGTATCCAGGTATATTGGAAAGAAACGCCCAGCATCCAACGGGTATTCAACTGTTTTGCCAAGAATATCCGGGCCATGTTCTGCCGATACCGTTCGTATCCGAACGAAGCCAGATGAATACCGGTTGACAAATAAGCATTCGGGTATTGAAAACTTCCGTTGATACTGCCCAGTTCTTTTAAGGCATAGCGGTTAAAATAGTCCAGATGAATGACTTTGTCTGTTGATAACTGCACCAGAGCCGGATTGGAAAACGAAGAAAGAGTCACACTGTTTCCTCCTAAAGCCAACGCCCGCGTATCAGGCAAACGGAGATTTTCTTCTGCGGCCACAGGAAACAGGCAAATGAACAAAATGGATAGTCCCAACAGTTTCATAGTTACAGGAGTTTTGGTTATACATACTTCGCAAATATAAACAACGGAAACGAGTTCATCAAGTTTATCCGGTCGAAACTTGAATTAACAAATTAAACTCACAAGTTATCAACAGGATTTATACATTTGCATCGACTTATGAAACAGAGTACTATACATATCATGTTCGTCATTGGACTGAGTTGCTGGTTAGGCATATCCGAAAGTAAGGCACAATCCATCCGGATGAATACCTTGCCCGAAGGATATCACCGGGCGTATGTAGAAGGAAATGATACGATTGCCATTTTCAATCTGCGTGAAGTCTATATCTTTCCGCCGGTAAAGTTCCGCAACAAACGGGAAGAAGCGAAGTATTGGAAACTGGTACGTGATGTGAAGAAAACACTTCCATACGCTAAAATGGTATATGAAACCCTGATAGAAACATACGAATATATCGAAACCCTGCCGACGGAGAAAGAACGACAGGAACATCTTAAGCGGATGGAAAAGGAATTGTTTGCCCAATATAAGCCGGAATTGAAGAAGATGACGCTTTCGCAGGGTAAACTGTTGATTAAGTTGATCGACAGGGAATGCAACCAGACCAGTTATCATCTGGTAAAAGCGTTCCTGGGAAGCTTCCGTGCCGGCTTCTGGAACCTGTTTGCCGGTATGTTTGGCGCCAGCCTGAAAACAGAATACGATCCGAAAGGTAAAGATACCTTGACCGAACGGATCGTTGTCCTGGTAGAAAGTGGGGCGTTATAAACAGGTTTATAAGCCCAGCTGATTGAAAAACTCCCAAATGACAATACCGGTCGTCACCGATACATTGAGGGAATGTTTCGTTCCGTATTGGGGAATTTCAATGCATAAGTCACAATTATCAACGACCGACTGTTGAACGCCTTTTACTTCGTTTCCCATGACGATCGCATACTTTTTCGTCTTGTCTAACACCAGTTTATCCAGCATGGTACTGCCTTCGGCCTGTTCGATGGCACAGACTGTATAACCCTGTTGCTTTAAGTTATCAACAGCTTCCAGCGTATCTTTGAAATACTTCCAGTCCACTGAATCTTCCGCTCCCAAAGCCGTCTTATGGATTTCTGCATGGGGCGGACATGCCGTGATACCACACAGATAAATAGATTCTACCCGAAATGCGTCGGAAGTACGGAATACCGAACCCACATTATTCAGGCTTCTCACATGATCAAGTACCACGATCAGAGGAATTTTCTCACTATTCTTGAAGGCTTCCGGTGTCAGCCTGTTCAATTCTGTTACCTTTAATTTACGCATAGCTTTATCTTTCCCGCAAAAGTAGTGAATAAATGTGGATAGCCCGTTAAAAACCTATTTATAACTCGTGCATACAAAATGAAAAATAAAGCTTGCAGAATCCAAAAAGTCGTCCATACAAGTACTTCTTCAGAATATCCAAAAAAGTAAATCATTAGTTTTGATGAAATATCCACAGGGTATTTTCACCTTTCAACGGCCTTTTCGGGTAATTAACTTTTCCACTACAGCTGTTTTTAACCAATATGCCCTTTATAATACTATCTGATTATAAATCAATAAATAAGAATATTTACAACCTGTTGGTATCTTCTTGATATCTGTTTACCGCATATTAATAACGAGACGGACAAGTATTCATTCCAAAAAGTTTTAACCGAATCAACCGACATATATTATCATCTAAGAGATTTAAAAATTAAAGAATAAAAAAAGATATAATAATCATGATGAATGGAATCGTTGATAACATTTGAAAAGTTGATTTTTGCTGTTGGATGAGGTGATTGGCGGTTTCTGTTCTTCATCCATGGAAAGACAACCCGGTGAATGAATAACCGGAAAACAGGACAACCTGATCCGTGAATAAGTGGGATGTTTATGCCTTTCTCGTTACATTTATATCGTTCCACCTTAGTGGAATGATCGTACCACATAGGTGGAACGATTTCTTCACCCTTGTGGAACAATCGTTTCACAAGGGTGAAACGGTATAATTTTACCGAAAACCGTTTCAGATGAACGTTAAACGGACTAATCTGCCCCCCGTTAAACAAGATAAAATCCTTATTTTTCTGTTGGTCGGATATGAAACCTGCGAAATCAGCATGCTTTACTTCTGAATTTTTTTCCTTAACTTTGCCAGTCAAAGCAGAAGAATCAATGAGCGTAATAATAAGAGAAGTAACGACAAAGAAAGAACTTAAGAAGTTTGTTAAGTTCAATATCGACTTGTATAGAGGAAACCCTTATCATGTACCCGGATTGATTGAGGAAGAAATGATGACTCTCGACCCGAAACGAAACCCGGCTTTCGAGGTTTGTGATTCTATCAGTTTTCTGGCTTATCGGAATGATCAGGTAGTCGGACGTATCACCGGAATAATCAACCGGGGAAGTAATGAAACCTGGGGACAGAAACGCGCCCGCTTCGGATTTGTTGATTTTATCGACGACCAGGAAGTGGTTGATGCCCTGTTCAAAGCGGTGGAAGACTGGGCCCGGCAGAAGGGAATGGAAGAGTTGCAAGGGCCGATGGGATTTACCGATATGGATCATGAAGGCATGTTGATAGAAGGATTTGACCAGATCGGAACCATTGCGACCATTTATAATTTCCCTTATTATCCGCAACACATGGAACGTATGGGATTTGTGAAAGACCAGGACTGGCATGAATTCAAAATCTTCGTTCCGCGTGAAGGCATTCCAGAGAAACATCAGCGGATTGGCGAGATCGTCAAGAAGAAATACGGCTTGAAGATCATGAAATTCAAGAATGCCAAGGAAATCATGCCATACGCGCATAAGGTGTTCAATACGCTGAATGAAGCGTATGCTCCGTTGTATGGTTTCTCCAAACTGACACAAAAGCAAATTGACTACTATATCAATATGTATATTCCGATGCTTCGGTATGACCTGGTGACGGTAATTGTCCGGGAAGAAGACGACGAAGTAGTAGGCTTTGGTATTTCTTTGCCGAATCTTTCACATGCGATGAAGAAGGCAAACGGACATCTTTTCCCGTTCGGCTGGATCCATTTGCTGAAAGCCCTGAAGACGAAACCGAAGGTAGTCGATCTGTATCTGATGGGCGTTTTGCCTGAATATCAGAGTAAAGGGGTAAATGCCCTGCTGTTTAATGATTTGATTCCTATCTATAATAAATTAGGAGTTGAATATGCTGAAAGTAATCCGGAATTGGAAAGCAACAATGCTGTTCAGGCACAATGGGATTATTTTAAACGGGAACATCACAAGACCCGTCGCGCATTTATCAAGAAAATAGGATAATGGAAGAGGAGACAATATGGAAGAACTGAAAGAAACGTCACAGCAAAATACTGCATCGTATGATGACGACGATATTAAAACCCTCGACTGGATGGAACACATCCGCCGTCGACCGGGTATGTATATCGGTAAATTAGGCGATGGAAGTTATGCTGACGACGGAATTTATGTGTTACTGAAAGAGGTGCTCGACAATTCAATTGACGAATACATGATGGGATTCGGCAAGACAATTGAAGTGACCATCTCCGACGGTACCGTAACAGTTCGCGATTATGGCCGCGGTGTGCCGTTGGGCAAAGTCGTTGATGTCTCCAGCAAAATGAATACCGGTGCTAAATATGACAGCAAGGCCTTCAAGAAATCGGTGGGTCTGAATGGTGTCGGTATTAAGGCTGTCAATGCCCTGAGCAGTTATTTCCTGATTGTCAGTTGTCGTGACGGAGAATGCAAGCAGGTTGAATACAACAAAGCCATCATCACGAAGGAATCTGATATACAACCTACCACCGAAGCCAATGGCACGAAGGTGGTATTCGTACCCGATAATACGATATTCAAGGATTATCAGTATAAAGACGAATTTGTTGAAACCTTGTTGAAGAATTATGTCTTTCTGAACAGCGGACTGACGATTCTGTATAACGGGAAACGCTTTCATTCTAAAAACGGACTGGTGGATTTGCTGAATGAAAACATGACAACCGAGCCACTTTATCCCATCATTCATCTGAAAGGAGAGGATATTGAAGTGGTGATTACCCATAGCAACCAGTACGGAGAAGAATATTATTCGTTCGTAAACGGCCAGCATACGACGCAGGGCGGTACGCATCTGTCGGCTTTTAAGGAAGCTGTCGGACGTGTTATCAAAGAATACTACAACAAAAACTTCGATTATGCCGACATCCGGGCCGGTATTGTGGCGGCCATCAGTATCAAAGTGGAAGAACCTGTCTTCGAGAGTCAGACGAAGACCAAGTTGGGTTCGAAAGATATGGGACCGGATGGGCCGACTGTATCCAAGTTTATCAACGACTTTATCAAGAAGGAACTCGATAATTACCTGCATAAAGACCAGGAAACATCGGATATTCTGCTTCGTAAGATCCAAGAGTCGGAAAAAGAACGCAAGGCCATAGCCGGAGTAACCAAACTGGCGCGTGAACGTGCCAAGAAAGCTAATCTGCATAATAAGAAACTCCGCGATTGCCGGATTCATCTGAACGACGCGAAAGGAGACCAGAAAGAAGATACATGTATCTTTATAACCGAGGGTGATTCGGCCAGCGGATCCATCACCAAAAGTCGGGATCCGAATTTTCAGGCTGTATTCAGTCTGCGTGGAAAACCGTTGAACAGTTACGGACTGACGAAGAAGATCGTTTATGAAAATGAAGAGTTCAACTTACTTCAGGCCGCATTGAACATTGAAGACGGTTTAGACGGTCTGCGTTATAACAAGGTGATCATCGCAACCGATGCGGATGTCGACGGAATGCACATCCGTTTGTTGCTGATTACATTCTTTCTTCAGTTTTTCCCGGATCTGATTAAGCAGAAACATGTTTATATTTTGCAGACACCTCTTTTCCGAGTCCGGAACAAGCAGAAGACCATCTATTGTTACAGCGAAGAAGAGAAGCAGCAGGCTATTCTGGCTTTGGGAAAGAATCCGGAAATAACCCGATTCAAAGGTTTGGGAGAAATTTCACCGGATGAGTTCCGTCATTTTATCGGAAAAGACATCCGCCTGGATCAGGTATCGATGAAAAAGGAAGACCTGGTGAAGGAAATGCTGGAATTCTATATGGGAAAGAATACGATGGAACGCCAGAATTTCATCATTGACAATTTGGTAATAGAAGAAGATTTGATCAACTGAGTATATGAAAGAAAGTGGACAAAAACAGGAGAGAATAGCTCTTTTTCCGGGATCGTTTGATCCGTTTACAGTAGGACATCAATCATTGGTAAAAAGAGGACTGGCGTTGGCCGACCGGATTATCATTGCTATCGGCATCAACGAAAACAAACAATCCTGTTTTCCGCTGGAAGAAAGACTGAAAGCTATTCGTTCACTTTTTCAGGATGATCCGCGTATCGAAGTAATAACCTATCATACACTAACTACCGACCTGGCAGAAAAGACAGGAGCCCAGTTTATTTTAAGAGGCATTCGTTCTGTCATTGACTTTGAATATGAAAAAACAATAGCCGATATTAATCGGACATTGACCGGCATTGAAACTGTTTTCTTGCTGGCCGAACCGCAATATGCGCATATCAGTTCGAGTGCAGTGCGCGAATTGTTGCATTTTGGAAAAGATGTTTCGGCATTTCTTCCATAAAATTAAATGTGTTGGTTTATAAGTTTTTTAGTTAATGAAGCGAATAGCGTTATTGTTCCTTGGAATTGCAGCAGCATGTTTTTTGGCTGTTGCACAGAAACCGGATATGGATGCCCGGAAGTTACAGATGGCTCTATATGCGATCACCAACTTGTATGTGGATCCGACCGATGAAAGTAAGCTGGTGGAAGATGCCATTACAGGTATGTTGGAAAAACTGGATCCCCATTCTACGTATACCGATCCGGAAGAAACAAAAGAGATGACAGAACCGTTGGAAGGTAATTTCGACGGAATCGGTATTCAGTTTAATGTTTTGACAGATACGGTGTATGTAATTCAGGTTATACCTGGCGGTCCGTCGGAAAAAGTAGGTTTGGTTGCCGGTGACCGGATTGTACAGGTAAACGACACGGTGATTGCCGGCGTGAAGATGAAAACGACCGATATCATGAAACGCCTGCGCGGACCAAAAGGATCGGAAGTCCGTGTAAAAGTAAAGCGTAGTGGAGAACCGGAACTGTTGGACTTTACCATTGTTCGAGGAAAAATACCGGTACATAGCATCGATGCCGTTTATATGGCAGACAAGTCGATAGGATACATCAAACTGAACCGTTTTGCCGCTTCTTCTACCCAAGAATTTAAAGAAGCCTTGAAGACACTTGATAAGAGAGGAATGAAGAAGTTAATTCTTGATCTGGAAGGTAATGGCGGAGGTTATTTGAATGTAGCCATCGAACTGGCGGATGAATTTCTGTCACGAGGAAAACAGATTGTATATACACAAGGATCCAAACAGAAAAGACAAGATGCCATTTCTACCTTACAAGGTTCTTTCGAATCCGGAGATTTGGTTATTCTGGTGGATGAATCATCTGCCAGTGCCAGTGAAATCCTTTCAGGAGCGGTACAGGATTGGGATCGGGGTGTGATCGTTGGTCGTCGTACCTTTGGCAAAGGATTAGTTCAGCGTCCGTTACCGCTTCCCGACGGTTCAATGATTCGTCTGACAGTAGCCCGTTATTATACGCCTACCGGACGTTGCATCCAGAAACCATACGAAAAGGGGAAAGGCGAGGATTACGCCCATGACCTGATTGACCGTTATAATCGGGGAGAACTGATGAGCGCAGACAGTATCCATTTCCCGGATTCGATGAAATACAGTACATTGGCCAATGGCCGTACAGTTTATGGTGGCGGTGGTATTATGCCGGATGTATTCATTCCGATGGATACGACACGTTATTCAGATTATCATCGTGACATTGTGGCAAAAGGTTTAGTAAACCGGGTCGCCATGAATTATCTGGACCGGCATCGGGAAGAATTGAGTAAAACATATAAAAAACCGCATGTTTATAAGGAAAAGTTTATCGTAACAGATGAAATCATGAATGAACTGAAGAAGATGGCTGATGAGGCAAAGATAACTTTCAAGGAAGAAGAATATAATCGTTCGCTGCCTCTGATCCAATTACAGATCAAAGCCCTGATAGCACGTGATCTGTTTGACATGACGGAGTATTTTCATATTATCAATGATGTAAATAACAGTTATCAGGAAGCATTACGTATCCTGAATGATGAAGAAAGGTATCACAAAATATTAGGAGTTAAACAATAATGTACTGGACGTTATTTCTGACATTTGTCAAGATAGGAACATTTACCATCGGTGGTGGCTATGCCATGCTGCCTTTGATTCAGCGGGAAGTTGTAGATCATGGTTGGATGACGAAAGAAGACTTTATTGATATTTTTGCCGTTACGCAGTCGTTACCTGGTATTTTTGCGGTGAATATATCTATCTTCGTCGGATATAAATTGCGTAAAAATTTAGGAGCTCTCTGTTGTGCTTTAGGAACGATTCTTCCTTCTTTCCTGATTATCTTAGCCATTGCATTGTTCTTTACACATGTACGGGACAACGAGTGGATAGAGAAAGCATTCAAAGGCTTGCGTCCGGCCGTTGTTGCCTTGATTGCTGTACCGTGTCTGACGACAGCCCGTTCCATCAAGCTTTCTTATAAACAATTGGTTATTCCTATTGGAGTCGCTTTGTTGATTTGGTTAGGTGGTGTTTCTCCGGCATGGATTATTTTGGCAGCTATTGCCGGTGGTCTGATTT
>ULRP01030408.1_pt1 | contig 11365 bp, 10 predicted proteins | sample 1955521 | NCBI WGS metagenome assembly ULRP01 (sample SAMEA4835685, study PRJEB28245) | human gut metagenome | biome: gut microbiome; material: fecal sample | place: Denmark | collected 2008
TCTGGAAAATTCCCCTACCGAGTAAAATTTTACACTAAGCATTGGAGCAGTCTATCGACATTTTATGAGATACCAAAGCTGAATACTCCCGGTTCCGGTATTCTTCAAGGCTTTCAAGAGCGCGGCGGGTTGATGTTTGTCCGTGTCAATCGGCAGTTTGAACGCATTATCCGACAATTTGACCCGCAGCAAAGCATTCTGCTCTATTCCATGTGGGACGGCTACCGAACAAAGCCGGACAGCAATATCCCAGAGTTTCTGTCGCTGACCGGAACATGGGCAGAGCTTCACACCAGTGGTCATGCCTCGCCGGATGATCTTCGCCACGTGATTGAAAAGGCAGCTCCGGAAATTGTCATCCCCATGCACACCGACGCGCCACAGAAAATGCAGACACTCTGCCAGAATCGTAAGGTGATTCTACTGAAAGACAGGGAGGAGCTATTGCTATGACGAATGATATTTTTGGCGTCGGCTTGCCACGGACGGAACTGCAAACACTGGGCGTTCTTCTATACTCTCCTGACGGGAGTATGTGCGCTCTGCGAGGCAGACAGCCCGGACTGCCAAATGTCCGGGCTGTTTTGCGTCACTCCGTTCCGTACAAGGGGTTGCCCCCTGCGACGCTTGTGCGTCTATCCCAGCGCACTTTGCGGCGGAAACAGTCTGCTGGTGCAGACCATTTCCGTCGCAGAGTCTGAAAATCCCATATCTCTAACCAGACCGTCTACCGAAAACGTAGGCGGCCTTTTTCTATCCATTATCTATCAGTCAGGAGGCCAAAATCATGCCCGAAAAAGAAATCGAAAAGCTGCAAGCCGAGAAAGAAAAGGTGGAGCGGCAGCTTGCGCAGGAACAGCACAAAATCCAGCGCCTTGAGAACCGCGCCGCCTACTATGAAAAGGGAGAACGGCGCAAGCGGGTACAGCACATCCATATCAAGTACGACGGGCTGGGCTTTATCCCTCTGGATGAACTGATGAAAAAGGAAACAGCGTGACCGAAGTCACGCCGTACCCCGTGAAAACACAAGGTTTTCATCATTTTTTGATTTTACTGTTTTACGACCACCCGCCCATTGCCGAGCTGTTCCTTTTTATGTGCCGCTGTTGTATACTGAAATGGTACAGTATTCCTATTTTCCAAGGAGGGCGAAGATTATGAAAATTGCTATGGCGAGTGATCACGGTGGGTTTTCACTCAAGGCTTCTCTTATGAAGCATCTGGACGAAGAGAAGATCGAATACATAGATTGCGGGACATACTCGGAAGAGTCCTGTGATTATCCGGATTTTGCAGAGAAGGCCTGCAAGCTGGTGCAGCAGGGTGAGGCGACGTATGCGATCCTCGTCTGCGGGACAGGCATCGGCATGTGCATCGCTGCGAACAAGATGAAGGGCATCCGTGCGGCGCTCTGCGGCGATACCTTCTCCGCGCATTTCACCCGTGCGCACAATGATGCGAATGTCATGACGCTTGGCGCGCGTGTCGTCGGGCCGGGGCTTGCGGAATTCATCATGGACGAATTTTTAAAGACTCCGTTCGAAGGTGGCCGCCATGCCAGAAGAATTGCAAAGATCGCTGCGATCGAAGAGGCGCAATAATGTTTGAAGACTTACAGGAACAGGCAGTAAAAGCTTTCCATGAGCTTTGCGAAATTTCTCATTTCAGAAAAGGGAGCCTCATCGTCATCGGTGGCTCGTCGAGCGAGATCCGCGGCGGACACATCGGCAAGGACAGCTCCTATGAAGTCGGCACGGCTGTCGTGACGGCTCTCATGGAAGAGGCAGAGAAGGAGGGACTTGCTCTGGCTTTCCAGTGTTGCGAGCATCTGAATCGGGCGCTCATCATGGAGCGCAGCGAAGCAGAGAAGCGCGGCTATGAGGAGGTGACGGTCGTCCCCTGGCTTCATGCCGGCGGCGCCTTCTCGACGAATGCTTTCTATCATTTCAAGGACCCGGTCGCCGTGATGGAGATCAAGGCTGACGGGGGACTCGATATCGGGCTTACGATGATCGGGATGCACTTGAAGCGCGTGGCTGTCCCTGTCCGTCTGGTGAATAACCATATCGGAGCGGCCCTTGTGGCAGCTGCCCGCACCCGCCCGCCGCTCATTGGCGGAGAGAGAGCACACTATGTGAGGGAAAATGACAAGTGAGAAGTGATGAGTGACTGGTGACTTGAATGCTGCTTTCGGGCATCGACATTATTTATACTCCGCGGTGCTTCCCTATGATTATGCGCCGCACCACTCCCGCTGAACCCTCTGAACCGGTAGAACCCGCGGAACCTCTTTTGCACGCAATCAAGGGGCGGCACGCCCTATGGGCTAACCCCGAACCTTGAACCCTATTTCCTCTTTACTTCTTCCTGATTTGTGCTATACTATCCTTGTGAGTGATTTCACGAATAGCATACCTGCTCAACGGAAGGGCTTGGCTGTGTATCCTGAAGGGTACACGCTAAGCCCTTTTTCTATATCAAGTATGCATATTTCAAACCCAAAGATGCATTTGTGTGCGCCTCATGATACAATAAATCAAATGTATGCAGGAACCGGAAATGAGTGACTGGGGGATATTTGAGGCAGAGAGTGCTGCTTTAGCGAGCGGTGCTTGCTGAAATGGTGCGATGCGCCGATATTTCTCCACTCTCATTGATGAAAGTTTTGCATCATGGGGTGTATGAATCGATCCATTCGATTTCACTTTGAAAAATGAAGGGAGTTCATTTCAATGAAACACTTAAAAGAAGACAAAGCGGTTTATGAAGCCATCCAGAAAGAGCTGAACCGTCAGAGAAACAAGCTGGAAATGATCGCATCTGAAAATATCGTCAGCTATGCTGTCATGGAAGCACAGGGCAGCGTCCTCACAAACAAATATGCAGAAGGCTACCCGGGCAAGAGATATTACGGCGGCTGTGAATATGTCGATGTCGTCGAACAGCTGGCGATCGATCGTGCGAAGGAGCTCTTCGGTGCGGAACATGTGAATGTACAGCCGCATTCCGGCTCGCAGGCGAACTTCGCTGTCTACTACGGTCTCTTAAAACCGGGCGACACCATGATGGGCATGAACCTCACGGATGGCGGTCATCTGTCGCACGGCAGCCCGGTCAATATTTCCGGCAATTATTTCAATGTCGTTCCTTACGGCGTCAGAAAAGAAGATGAACTTCTGGACTATGAAGCCATGGAAAAGACCGCGAAGGAAGTCCAGCCGAAGCTCATCATCGGCGGCACCAGTGCATACTCCCGCATCATCGACTTCGAACGCATTGCAGCGATCGCCCATGAAGTCGGCGCACTCTTCATGGTCGATATGGCACACTTCGCCGGCCTTGTCGCAGGCGGTGAATATCCGAGCCCGGTGCCGTGGGCAGATATCGTGACCACCACCACCCACAAGACTCTTCGCGGACCGCGCGGCGGCATCATCATGTGCAAGGAACAGTATGGCAAAGCCATCGATAAAGCGGTATTCCCGGGCATGCAGGGCGGTCCTCTCATGCATGTCATCGCAGCAAAGGCTGTCGCTTTCGGCGAAGATCTCTCCGATGATTTCAAGCAGTATGCAAAACAGATCAAAAAGAATGAAAAGGTCCTCTCTGATGAGCTGCAGAAGAATGGCATCCGCGTCGTTTCCGGCGGCACCGATACCCATGTCCTCCTCGCTGATATGAAAGCGATCGGCATCACAGGTAAGGTCGCACAGACGGTTCTCGATGAGATCGGTATCACTGCAAACAGAAACACCATTCCGTTCGAGACTCTCTCTCCATTCGTCACGAGCGGCATTCGTCTCGGCTCCCCGGCTCTGACCACCAGAGGATTCAAGGAAGATGACTTCAAGGAAGTCGCAGATATCATCTCGACGGTCGTTAAAGATCCGGAGGATGCAGCAGTCAAGGCGGACTGCGCAAAGCGTGTCCATGCTCTCTGCGTGAAGTATCCGCTCTACGAAGATCTGTAATGAATACATCAAATAAAAGCCAGTCCGCAAGGGCTGGCTTTTATTATGCTTGTACATGAATATTTTTTTCGTCTAAATAATTCTTGAGACTGCGTGACATCAGTTCATTCAGCGTGAGTCCATTTTCATGCGCATAGAAGTAGGCGGAACGATGCAGCTCGGGTGTGACACGGACATTGAAAGAGCCTTTGAATTCTTTACTGGGAGACTTTCCTGTCTCTTTGCAGACTTCCAGGTAATCATCCACAGCAGCGTGGAAATCAGACTCCAGTTCAGAGACGCTTTCTCCCTCATAAGAGATGGAGTCCTTGGTGCCGAGCACTTTCCCATAGAGGATGCGATCTTCACCGCAGTAGGAAATCGTACCACGGTAGCCTTTGTATTCCATATAGTTTTTCATTTGAGGAGTCCTTCTTTCTCTAAGAATGCTTTGATTTGTTCGATTTGGTACTTCTTCAGTGCATTTTCGGTAGCTCCATGTGGAGCATGAAGAAAAAGCCGATTTCCTACTGCATTGGGGCCGAAAGAAATGCGAGAACCGTTTCCTTGGCGCACCTGATAGCCGCATTGTTTCATCAGTGTAAGAAGTTCGCCATAGGTAAAATCTCTGGGATACGGATTTTGAAAGAGCCGCCCCAATAATTTATCTTTTTGTGTCAATATAGCCCGCCTCTCTGTAACTAAATTTTAGTTACCTTCTTTTCGCATCATACTAAAATCAAACGCCTTTGTCAAGGGAAACGCTGCTCCAATCGCAGAGTCGAAAGTGAGACTTTAGATATCCGAAGTCTCCCTGTCTAAAGGCTCCCCGTCTCTTTGGCTCCCGCCACAAGTCACCCGCTCGCAAACTTCCCCTTGACTTTCCCCGGCCAATCCCGTATACTATTGAAGTTGATAAATTTCTCTAACGCGTTTAGAGCACTGGCGAAACAGTGAAAGACAAACGGCATAACGGCCGATAGGTAAGGAGGTGCGAGAAATGCCGGTTCCGAAGACAAAAAGTTCTAGATCCCGTCGCGACAAGAGACGTGCAAATTGGAAACTGACTGTTCCGGGTCTTGTGGAATGCCCACAGTGCCATGCACTGAAAAAACCTCATCATGTATGCCCAGTATGCGGTTTCTATAAAGGCAAACAGATCATCACCAAGACTGTTGAAGAATAATGGTCAAAGGAAAATGCTTCTCGATAGAGAGGCATTTTTTTATTGCAGAAATTACTTCTCACTATGGCGCGATATGATACAATAGTAGGTGTTTCTCGAGGAAATGAGCGAGTGACTGGTGACTAGGGATTAGTAGCTAGGGATTAGGTTTACGATACGAGAAAACCGCTAATTTCAAATCTCCGCGGCGCCTCTGATTTTTATGTGCTGCACCACCATTTCTTGTTTCTCATTTCTCATTCAAGAGAGGCTTTCATCCCCCAGCAAAGGGCGCTGCGTCCCACGGGCTGATTCTGCCTCAAAAACCATCTGTTATTCCGCAAGTGCGGATTTCTATACCACCATCGACATATCTATCTACCATCAAGGAGGAAGTATGGGGAAGCATTTTTCTTTTATCCATTGTGCGGATCTGCACCTCGGAGAACCATTCGGAGGCGTGCGCCTCGGGACGAAGGGACCGTGGAACGAGCAGATCGGGAAAGCTACCTTCAAGGCTTTTGAAAAGGTGGTGGATGCGGCACTGGAAAATCGGGTAGATGCGATCTTGATTTCCGGAGATGTATATAATTCAGACCATCACAGCCTCGCGGCGCAAATGGCTTTCGGCAGGGAGCTGTATCGGGCGGCGCAGGCGGGGATCGAGGTCTTTATCGTGCATGGAAATCACGACCCGGGAGAAGCCTGGCGTGCGGATATCCCGCTGCCGGAGACGGTGCATATTTTTTCTTCCGAAGAAGTGACAGGCATCCCGCTCTTGAAGGATGGGGAAAAGGCCGCCACGATCTATGGCATCAGTTACAAGACACGCCATACGAAGGATGATCTGGTGCGCTCTTTCCATGTGAATCCGGAGGATGGATTCACCATCGGGATGCTGCACACGGAAGCCGGCGTCGATGGGAGTCCCTATGCGCCTTGCACGGTCGAGGAGCTGAAGACTGCGGGCATCGACTACTGGGCGCTGGGGCATGTGCATACGAGAAAGACGCTCTCGATGAAGCCCTATATCGTCTACCCGGGCAATACGCAGGGGCTGGATATCACGGAAATCGGTCCCCGTGGCTGTTACCTGGTCGATGTGGGGGCCTATGGTACAGTGACGTTGAAGTTCATCGAGACGGATGTGATACGTTGGATGGACATGGTCATCGATATCGCCCCTTTCTTGACCGCAGATGATCTTTTGAAAGACGTGGCACGCCGTCGCGCAGGACTGAAGGAACTGACTGGTAGGCCGAATATGGTGCGTCTGGTACTGACGGGGCATGGCGCGCTGCACAAAGCGATCGCGACGGAAGAGGGACGTGATTTCCTTCTGCAGTCTTTGAATGAAAAGGAGCAGTTCCGCCATCTCTTTGCTTATTTCACCCGCATCGAGGATCGGACGCGGCCATTCCTGAATCTGGCCGAGCGCCGCGAGCTTCCCGATGTGACGGGGAATTATCTGAAGGCTTTTGATGCGGTCATGGATCTTCCGTCGGAAGAAAGAGCGAAGATGCTCCGAGAGATGGCTTTTTCGCAGCCGGAGCTTTCGAAGTATAAGAATTTATTGGGCAAGGTGTCTGATGAGGCACTTCTTGCTGCTTTCCGCCGGGCGGAGGTGCTGGGAGCGGAAATGCTGACAGAGGAGGATAGACGATGAAAATCACGGATTTGCAGCTCTCAGAGTACGGCATCTATCGGGGCGCGTCCTGGCAGCCGTCGACGTCTTCGCTGAATGTGGTCATGGGAGAGAATGAGAGCGGGAAGACGACGATGCTTCGTTTCATCCGTGATATGCTCTTCGGCTATGGGCGCGGCAAGTGGCAGGGACGGAAGGGAAATATGGCATTCGTCCGTGCGGACGGGCAGGAGTATCGCGTCTTTCGTGAAGAGAAGGAGCGTTGGTTCGAGAATGCGAGCCATGAGAAATTCTCCGAGGAGCTGCCGACACTCTGGTGGCACGGTCTCACACGCTCTATGTATGAGCAGATCTTCGCTGTCGGCTTAGAGGACCTGCAGGGGGTTTCCTTCCTTGCGAATGACTCCATCCGCAGCCGTTTCTTCATGCTGCAGGGCGGTGATAAGCTCGCCAGTGCCAAGAAGGATATCCAAGAGAATAAGGAAAAGCTCTTCGTGGCTTCGTCTCAGGGAAAGCGCAAGATCAATCAGCTGATGGCGGATCTGGATACGGTGAATCAGGAGCTGGATCATCTTTCTCATCAGGAAAAGGATTTCGCCGAGCTGCAGAAGAAGCAGGAGCTTTTGAAAAAGCAGATCCGTGAGCTCGAGGCTTCGCTCGCCAAGGACCAGGAAAAGGACAGAGAGCTCTCGAAGCGGCTGGGCGCCTGGGAATACTACAAGCGGGCGCGTGATATCAAGCACCAGCTGGATCTCTCTTCGCAGGTGAAGATGTTCCCGTCGAATGGTAAGGAGCAGTGGAACCAGCTCATGAACCGCATGAAGGTGATCCACGACCAGAAGGCATCGCTCCAGGAAAAGCTCGATGAGTACACGCCGAAGAAGAAGGAAGACATCATCCCATGGGCGAGAGAGGCTGAAGCACTGGAAAAACTCTACGTCGATCTGGGGCAGTGGCGCCAGACCATCGTCGATGTGGAAGCATTGGAAGAGGAAAAGGAAAACTGGAAGCTCGATTTTGTGAATCTGGGCTATTCCCTGCCGCTCTGGGACCGCGCCCTGCCTTTGGAAGATGCCTGCGTCCATGTGGACTGGGCAGAAGGACGTCGCCTTGCGCAGAGCGTGGGTGTCAGGGGCAATGAGCTCCATTTCTGGGAGCAAAGAGAGCCGGAGGTCGAAGCCGTCGCAGAAGAGGCGACAGAGGGAGACATCCAGACCGAGGAGGATTTCCAGCAGATGGAGGACATGGCCTCCTCGCTCGAGCAGCTTCTCCATCAGGAAGCGGAAATCAGAGGCAAGATCGATGCCGCCTCGCAGCTCGAGGATAAGAAATTCACCTTTTGGTTCTGGCTGGGCATCCTCTCTATGGCAGGAGCAGCAGCCGGCATCGCCTCCTTCTACATGGCTATGGCGGGCACCGCGGCGCTCTATGGCGCAGCAGGCGGGCTCATGCTGGGTATTCTCTGCTTCCTATTCAATAATAAGAGCATCCACAAGAAAGGGAATGACCTTGAGAAATGGAATGATTCGCTGGCTTCTCTCGTGAACGAGAGGAAGGCGATCTCCGATAAATTCCCCGGGCAGGCGCCGGAAGACATAGATGATCTGCAGGCCTTCCATAACCTGATGCAGAGCCGTCGCTCCGATTTCTATAAAGACCAGGCGAAGCGGCAGGCCATCTCCTGGAAACGGGAAACGGTACGAAAGCAGCAGCTCGCGCACCAGAAGTGGACAGAAGAAGGCAAGCTGCTTCGCGAAAAGAAGGAAAAAGCAGACAAAGACTGGGATGCCTTCCTCGCGAAAAACAAGCTCCCAAAGACCAGCGCAGAGAATCTCTCCGCTCTGCAGGAGCAGTGGCAGAAGATCTACTCCGCCGAAGGCAAGGGCAAGATCCTTGACCTGCGCTTGGAGCAGATGGATGCGCGCCTCGATGCCTACAGCCGCCGTGCAGAGAGCATCATCTCGAAGACGAAGATGCCCTACACCGTCGATCCGGACGGCATCCAGGAGCTCTACGAGGAAACGCATGCGCGCAGCCTGACGTGGCAGTCCATTCAGGAAAAGAACAATCAGCACGATGCGTACCGGAAGGAAATGGATAAGCTCGATGACGGCTGGGCCTCCTGTCAGCGGGAGATGGATACCCTTCTCCATCTGGTCAATGCAAAAAATGCGGAAGAATTCGCGGAAAAGGTGAATGCCCACGAGCATCATGATCAGCTGACGAAGGAATGGGAGGCCGTGAAGCAGGATCTGCGCCTCTATGCAGGCAGCGATGAAGAATTCCAGTCCCTCTGGAACTTCCTGGAAAGCGGACAGTACGATGACTGGATGGAAACCCATCAGAACCTTGAAAAACGCATCAAAGAAGAGACGGCGTCACTGGGCGAGCTCCAGAAGAATCAGGGAGCGGTGGAAAATGAGATCTTCCGTCTGGCGGGGGATAATACCATCACCGATACCCTGCAGAAAAAAGAAAAGATCGAAGCCGAGCTTGCCAATGCACTCTCCGAATGGCTGACCTACATGTACACAGAAGAAATCCTGAACCGTGCGCAGGCCGCTTATGAGTCCGGCCGCCAGCCGCAGATCATGAAGCAGGCGAATACTTTCCTCTCTGCTATGACCAGAGGCAAGTATGCCCTACGGATCTCCGAAGATGGGAAAGATATCGGCATCGTGGACAGCGAGCACCGCGTGAAAGAGGCCAAGATCTGGTCCTCCGGTACAGGCGATCAGGTCTTCCTTGCCATTCGCCTCGCCATGGCCCTCTCCTTCGGCGAGCAGCTCGAGCCGCTCCCCATCGTCTTGGATGATATCTTCGTGCGCTTTGATGAAGAGCGCCAGCGTGAGACCCTGCGCTTCCTCATGGAACTCGGTAAGACCCAGCAAATCTTCCTCTTCACCTGCCATGCACAGACCATGCGCATCGCAGAAGAAGTCGGGAAGGAAAAAGCGACAGGCGAGTTCATCCACCTGAAGTCCGGGATCATCGAGCTCGGAGCGTAGACTTTGGGTGACTAGTGGCTGGTGGCTAGTGACTAGGGATTGGTGACTGATGGGCTAGAGACTAGGGACTAGAGCGACCAACCCCGCCTCGCTGCGCTCGTCTGCCCCTTCCAAAGAAAGGGGCGGGCGATGAAGGAAACGACGTTCTCGTATCGCTAGCCGGATAGGGAACTAAGGAAACGCTGATTCAATCGCAGAGTCATCTTTTACAAGAATTTTTATACATAGCCTCGTCATAGCCTTCCTTAAATAGTTTGCTATTCGCGTCAGATTATTCCTCGCTATGTATAAAAATTCAAGAGTAAAATCTGACAACGATTTAACCAGTGTTTTCCTATGACTTTAGCTTCTCACTAGGGCCTACCATAGCAGCCGGCTTGTGATGACGGATTGAGCGAATAAAAGAAGGTATGAATATGAATAAATGGGTTTGTGGTTTATTGGCTTCTTCTTTGCTGGTATTTCCTATATGCGGGGCTTGCGCTTCTTTGGAAGATATGGCAAGGCCAATGCATGAGATGAAGGCGGAAAGCTGGGCAGAGGTTATTAGTTGTGACACAAGTTTAGTTTCTCTGATAAATACAAAGAATATCCATTTTGACAAAGAACAAAATCGATTATACTTTTGGCAGAAAAACGTTCATAGAGAAATATTGAATAACCCCAAAATAACTAGAGGCGGTAATATATATAAAGTTGTGGTTGATTTGGACAAAATGGTTGTTGGTTATGAATATAGCGATAGTTGGGATACAAAGACGGATCGCATATCCTATTCATTTGTAAAAAAGGAAAAGGATATTGAATTTGAACCTATTCTACCGGGAACTTATCAGGAAGGGTATATCAACAAAGCATTAGAAGTAGCCAAATTGCCTCAGATTCCTACACCTCATACATATGAATATATTGGGGAGGGTGCATGGCCTGCTGGAAGCGAATTACCACGTGGTGTAAATAACCGAATCGTGGAAATGTACCTCTGCACCAACTGGTACATAAAAGATTGCAGGGAATATACTTGGCGCTTTTACATCACTGAAATTTATAACGATGAGTTGGTTAATGGTCAAACCGAACGGTATGAATGGTGCACTATTCCGGTATATGTGAACTTCAAAGCACACACCATCAGCTTTAAGAATTTGGATGATATTCATAAGACTTATGAGGCAGGACTTCCCCATGCAGTTTATGAGGATATTTGTAAGGTTCTTAAGGCCAAAAATGATATGCCAAATGAAGGGAAATCAGGATTATAAGCAGAAGATTGGAATAAGAATATTGGCAGTGCACTTTAATGGAACTTCTTAGAAACACTAATATGAAATGGAAGAAAGGAAAAGCAAAAGCAGGCTACAAAATAGTGTAGCCTGCTTGTTTTTTATTGCTTGCGGATATATGCTGTGGCCGGACCAGAGCCGACTTTGATGATATAGCCCTCTTTTACCAGACTGGACAAAGTTCGTTCTATCGTTCCCTGGCTGATATCCGGGCAGCGTTCCATAAGATCCTTTTTGCTGATTTTCCCTAGTGTTTGGGAGATGATGGCTTTGATACGGTCTGGCTTGGAAATCTTTTTGGTTACCAAGTA
>ULRP01061852.1_pt1 | contig 11354 bp, 9 predicted proteins | sample 1955521 | NCBI WGS metagenome assembly ULRP01 (sample SAMEA4835685, study PRJEB28245) | human gut metagenome | biome: gut microbiome; material: fecal sample | place: Denmark | collected 2008
TTTGCATCCTGCAAAGCACATGACAAGAATCGAAAATATACAGATTACGATTGATAATAGTTTTTTCATATAATTTTCCTCCTTTCTTTTTTCAATTGTAACACGGGTCGGCGGTTTTGTCAATAGAGAATTAAAAAATTTTCGTTTATCGTTCTTATGTGGTGTACGGCATAAATATTCCGAATAAGGCAAAAATAGTAAAAAACCGCTAAAAACGATTGACTTTGCGCTATACTTTATATATAATATATGCGGAAATAAACGGGGTAGGCGAAAAGGCTTGCCAAGCCGTTTAATAAATCAAGTAATTCAATATCGGAGGATATAAAAATGGCAAATGTTAGAGTTGCGATTAACGGTTTCGGCCGTATCGGTCGTCTTGCGTTCAGACAGATGTTCGGCGCTAAAGGCTACGAAGTAGTCGCTATCAACGATCTTACCAGCCCCAAAATGTTGGCAGACCTTTTGAAGTACGACACCGCTCAGGGCGGATATTGCGGCAGAATAGGCGAAAACCTTCACACCGTTTCGTACAAAGAACCCGTTTTCGAAGAAGACGGAAAGACCGTTAAAGTTCCCGGTTCGATCACCGTTGACGGTAAAGAAATCACTATATACGCTATGCCCAAGGCGCAAGACCTTCCTTGGGGTAAACTTGACGTAGACGTAGTTCTCGAATGCACGGGCTTCTACTGCTCGAAAGAAAAGTCTATGGCTCATATTCAGGCAGGCGCGAAGAAAGTCGTTATTTCGGCTCCTGCGGGCAACGACCTTAAAACTATCGTTTACAGCGTAAACGAAAACACTTTGACTGCGGAAGATCAGATCATTTCGGCTGCTTCCTGCACGACCAACTGTCTTGCTCCTATGGCGAACACGCTTAATAAATACGCTCCCATCGTTTCGGGTATCATGAGCACGATTCACGCTTACACGGGCGACCAGATGATTCTGGACGGACCTCATCGTAAAGGCGACCTTCGCCGCGCGAGAGCGGGCGCCGCTAACATCGTTCCCAACTCCACGGGCGCTGCTAAGGCTATCGGACTCGTTATCCCCGAACTCAACGGTAAACTCATCGGTTCGGCTCAACGCGTTCCCGTTCCCACCGGTTCGACCACTATCCTTACCGCGGTAGTTAAGGGTAAAGACGTTACGAAGGAAGGAATCAACGCCGCTATGAAGGCTGCCGCTTCCGAATCTTTCGGTTACAACGAAGACCAGATCGTTTCGTCCGACGTTATCGGTATGAGATACGGTTCTTTGTTCGACGCTACTCAGACTATGGTTTCGAAGATCGACGACGACACCTATCAGGTACAGGTAGTTTCGTGGTACGATAACGAAAATTCTTACACTTCGCAGATGGTAAGAACTATCAAATACTTCGCTAACATTAAGTAATTTATTTAATTTAACGATAAGCGGCGGGCGGAAATTGAAAAATTTTCCGCCCGCCGTTTTTCTATTTTCTACTTAGTTTCGTTGACAAAAAACGCTGCGGAATATATAATTATTCCGACAATTGAAACGGTGGTGTATATTATATGGATTTACGCGGCAAAAAGATATTGTTTTTGGGCGACAGCATAACGCAGGGGGCGGGCGCGACTAAGGAAGAAAACGTATATTTGGAAGTGTGCGCGAAAAAACTCGGCGCAAAAGCCGTAAATTTCGGGGTGGGCGGAACACGTATCGCTCCGCAGATTACGCCGTCCGCAGAAGCGTTTTGCGACGAATATTTTTTGCTTCGCGCGAAGAAAATGGATAAAGACGCGGACCTGGTCGTAGTGTTCGGCGGAACGAACGATTTCGGACACGGCGACGCGCCTTTCGGTCGTATAGGCGATAAAGATCCCGCGACGTTTTGCGGGGCGTACGACGCGCTTATGGAATATCTTACGTCGATTTACGGCAAAGATAAGGTGGTCGTAGTATATCCGTTGCGCAGATACAACGAAACGTCTACGAACGGCGAAAACGGGCGTAAGGAGGAAGGAAGTAAACCGCTTGCGGAGTACTATAACGCCGAAAAGGCAATCGTAGAAAAGTACGGTCTGAAGTCGGTCGATTTTTGGAACGACGGCGATCTTAACCCTAACACGCCGGACGGAAACGAGAATTTTGCCGACGGGTTACATCCCAACGACATAGGGCATAGATTACTCGGCGAAAAACTTGCCGAAGCGATCAAGCGTATGTGATTGAACGAAATACAGACGATGGCCGGGCAATAATAATGCGAACCTTGCCAAAACGCCGCCGAGTTTACAAAAACACGGCGGCGTTCGTTATGACACGATTGTATTTGCGAGACCCCTTGCGGGGCGTGGCAAACCCGAAGATTGGAGCCTCCGTCCATGTAAGCCACTCCTACCTTTATTGCGGGGATTGCCACAGTCGTTACACTCCTTCGCAATGACGTGCTTGTTTACTGTCATTACAAATAAATAAAGCGGCGTGGCAAGATTGCCACGCCGCTTGAATTTTATGTTCCGGCGATTATTCGTTGTCGCCGTCTTTGCCGTCGGTTTCGTCGTCGCCGTAGTCGTAAGCGGTCGCTTCGTCTTCCGCATCGGGAGCCTGAACGGTTACCGTCGATTTTTTAGCGTTGGAAGACTTCGGGCCTTTCTTTGCGTTTCTTACGGAGTATCTGCTGCCGTTTTCGTGCGCCGAAGTCTGGTCGTAACCGCTGTAATAAGATTGAGTTTTGGCTTTCTTGCGTTTTCTGTCGTCAACGAATTTCTTGATAACTATCGCGAGAAGGGCAACTACGATGACCGCCGCTATTATAATGGATACGATATTGAGCCATGCGACCTTGCCGCTTTCGGTATTCGTCTTTGCGGGGGTATCGTTGCTGTCGTCGCCGTCGTCGTCGTCGCCGTCGTCTGCCGTTTCGATAACGTAATCTTTAACATCGAAACGGTAAAGGCGGACGGTTGCGTTTTCGTCGGTAACGTCGGCGGTTACGGTCTTCGGCAGAGCGTAAGCGTAAAGGGTTTCGGCGTCGAGTTCGATAGTGCGGACTTTTCCGTCTTTATCTTTAAGACGTTTGTTTTCTTTGCCGACGTCTTCTTCGTTTTTGTAGTAGTAACCCGTTCTGGCTTCTACGCCTTTTCCGTCGAACTTGTAATCGGCAAACGCGTTTTTAAGTTCGTCTTCGGTGGTTACCGATTTAGAATCGCTTACGAGGTCGAACAACGCCGCGCCGCCGCTTACGCCGAATTCAAGGCGAAGTTTCATGGCGTCGTCGCCGGCTTTAACGAAGAAACGGATAGTCATCCAGCCGTCAAGACCTGCCGCGTTATTATTTGTGACTTTGACCGACGCAACGTAGTCTTTCGCGCTTTCGCCGTTCTTTATATTAAGGCTTAAATTGCCGTCTTCCTCGCCGCTTTCGAGCGTCGCTATCTTGAAGAGTCTTATATTTGCCGTGGTTTGCCCTTCGTCAACGCGTACTTTGATTGCGAATTCCGCAGAGCCGTTCGACGTAATCGTCTTTTCGGTCGTATAGAGTACGGTTTCGGCGTTGCCCTTATTATTGGCAACCATCAACGCCTGAACGTGTTTGTTATCGCCCTGAATCTTTTCTTCGAGATCTTTAAGAATACCTGCCGCGCCGAGATAAGAAACGGGGTAGTCTGCGCGATATTGGCTGTTGACGATACCTATCTGATTGCCGTCCTGTTCCGTAAGAATTTTGACGGAAGCGTTCGAATCGTATACGTTAACCGCAGCCTTAGGAAGAACGGTCTTCGCGTCGATATCCGAAACGGTTATGTTGTAACTGTCTTTTTCTTCGGTGTCGTCGTCTTTGGTGTAATCTTCGAGGTGTTCGCCGAGAAGAGAAAGTTTTACGACGTTGGTCGAAGTCGCTTCGTTATAGACTTTGTCGCCGTCGAGCATGTCGAACGTGAAGTCTTTGAATATAGCGTAACCGGTGGGAAGGGTTCTCGGGTCGTCGGTATTGTCGGTAGGACCGAAACTGAACTTAACCGAGAAGTTCATGTCTTCTTCGTATTTGGTGCAAATATAGATAGTGTATCTGACGTAACCGTCGTTGTATTTTCCGTCTTCTTCGGTGGTGGTGAAGTAAGAGAATTTGCCGCTCGAACTTTCTTTGCCGTTATCCATAACGACTACGGACGCGCCGCTTTGGGAAGACGCAGCGGTTTTTACTTTAGCAAGGAACGAAAGTCTGTAGTAAGTAACAGAGTTTTCGTCTTTCGTATAGTCGGCGCCTTTTACCGAAAGGGCGTCGGTTCCGACGGAGTCGATCGTGTAGGAGTAGGAAGAACCGAATACCGCTTTGCCGTCTTTACCCGTTTTGGGGAATACCATGTAAACGGCGTTCGTTACTTCTTCGTCTTTGCCGTCGAGTTTAAGAGTGGCGTTACCATAACCCACCTTGAAATCGTCCGAAGCGTTCGCGTCGCCCGCTTTCATAACTTTGTTGGATACGCCGTTCGTCTTATCCGTACGTATTTCGTTGTAGTCGCCGGTTCCGTTTACGGTCTTGGATACGTAAGTATCCGCAAAGTTGACGTTGATCGTTCTTTCGGTGACGCCTTCCGAAATGGCGTTTTTCTCATCCGCCACGTACGCTCCGGAAGCGGAAGTATAATCGAGTCTGGCGTCCGCCGAGGCGGGTGCTTCGGATTTTTTGACTACGACGAACGAAGCGTTGTCGAAGTAAGCGAAACCTTCGGCGTAACCGGACATATTCTTTTCGTTACCTTTGCCCAGGCCGAGTGCGAACGAAATAGAAGTGGTAGAAGTTACGGACGGATCTATGGTAACGATATATCTGACCCATGCGCCCTTCGTATCGATGTTTTCGATATAGACGGGGTCGATCGAAGAACCTACCGTGCCGGTAAGTCTGATATACGCGCCCGTCGGCTCGTCGGAGTTGGGGGCGGAGATATCTTTCGTTTTAACGTAAACCGAGAACACGCCTACCGAACCCGCGGGTATAGAAACCGATTTGGACGGCGACATATACTGCGCCGTACCGGTGGTTTTATACTTGTTCTGAATAACGAGTATTTTTTTACCGTCCTTCTTGACGTTTTCGTCGAGATACTTCGTACCTTCGGCTATCGTCGGCGTGCCGGGGTTGGACTTGTCTTCGGGTTTGTATTTATCGTCGAGATCTTCGTATTTTTTCGTGTCGATTACGCCGTATCTGCCTTCCGACGAGGGGGCCTTGTTCGGCGAATCGCCGCCGAGGTATCTTGACCATTTGATACCCGTGCTGTACGGGGAAGAGGCGGATACGTCGTCGGTATACCATTCGAAGTCGCCGTTAGGAAGCGTCTGCTTGTCCGTCGGTTTTTCTTCCTCTTCCTTGGAAGAATCGTCGGAAGTACTGTTCTTCGAAGTCGCCTTTTTCGCGCAAGCGGTAGAAAAAGCGAGGGCGAGCGACAGCACGAAAACGATCATAAGCGATACGAACGCTTTGAGGTTAAATTTTTTGTCAGGTTTTGTCATGTCTGCACCTTATTGACCTGCGTCGCGCTGACATTATATACGCGCGCAAAGTCCCAAGTTATTTTTATACCCGTCCATTATACTATATTTTTTTGCTCAACGCAATATTTTTTGCGACGATTATATAAAAATCTTCAAAATTTTACCGGAAAAGCGGCGGCGTTTTCGTGCAGTCGTGATATTTTTCGGTAAAACGGGCGATAATATCCGTGATATGAGCGAAAATTTCAAAAATAAATTATACCTGATACTTACGGGCGTGGCTACGGGCGTTGCCAACGGTTTTTTCGGCGGCGGAGGAGGGATGATCGTCGTTCCTCTTATGACGTTTTTGCTTAAAATGAAGACGAAAGTCGCGCACGCTACCGCCCTGGCGGTGATTTTACCCGTAACGATAGTTTCGGCTACGATATATATAGCCAAAGGCTATTTCGACTGGAAAATCGGTTTGCCGTCGGGGGCGGGGATAGTCGGCGGCGGAATAATCGGGGCGTATCTGCTGGGCAAGTTGAGTTCGAAGTGGGTTACGCGTATATTCGCGCTCGTAATGTTTGCGGCGGGCGTAAAACTCGCTTTTTTCTGACGGCGTGTTTGTCGAGTGTTATTTTTTTGAGTAACATTCCGAGCGAAGTAAAGCCCCTCGGCAGGTCGCCCGAGGGGCGGATATAAAACGAAAAAATAAAATTTAAGGTCGGTCTATGTTAAAAATTATCTTGTTGATTGCTTCCGGCGTCGCTTCGGGCGTGCTCGGCGGAATGGGTATGGGCGGCGGTACGGTGCTTATTCCCGTTCTTACCATATTTTTCGGGGTGAAACAAAAAATCGCGCAGGCGGTAAATCTCGTGGCGTTCGCGCCGATGGCGATAGTTTCGCTTATCGTTCATATAAAAAATAAACGCGTTAAAAAAGAAGGGCTGTTATGGGTGATAATTCCCGCGTGTCTGGTATCGCTCGGCGGCAGTTTTGCCGCCGCGAAAATCGACGGTAAAATTTTAGGCAGATTTTTCGGCGTTTTTTTACTCGTGTTGTCTGTTTTTCAGTTCTTTTCGCGCGAAATCGAGCAATACTTGGATAAAAAGAGGGCAAAAACGGCGACAAAATGCACGAAAACTTGAATATTTTGCACAAAGGTGAAAAAAGAGTATTGCAAAATATCGACTTGTGTGATATTATCTACGCGAATAAAATAAGTATTGAATTATTGTCGTCGCGGCGTGTATTACGGCGTCTGAAGCAAGGGCGTCGCAGCCGACGGCAAATTATTTTGTAAAGAGGTATTCCGTGGAGAAAATCGGTATTATCGATCTCGGATCGAACAACGCAAGATTAGTTATCGTAGAAATGCTCGGCGACGGGCATTTTATAGTGGTGGATCAGATTAAAGAGAGCGTAAGGCTCGGTAAAGATATGGAACGCGACGGGTTTCTGAAGCCCCAACGCATAGCCGAAACTATGCGCACGCTTAAAATGTTCCGTAAACTCTGCGACGCCTACGGCATAGAAAAGATTATAGCGGTCGCTACGGCGGCGGTAAGACGCGCGAAAAATCAGCGCAGTTTTCTTGACGAAGTGGCGACGACCTGCGGAATCAAGTTCAGGGTTTTAACCGCCGAAGAAGAGGCGATTTACGTCTATCGCGGCGTTATCAACACTATGGACGTACCCAAAGGCGTTATTCTCGAAATAGGCGGCGGCAGTACGAAAATAGTAAGATACGTCAGAAAAAATCTTCTGAATTACGAAACTCTGCCTTTCGGGGCGGTTACGCTTACCGAACTTTTCGCGCAGGACGGACTTCGCCCCGAAGAGCAGGCGGCGAAGGTAGAAGAGTTTTTCGTGGAACAGTTGAAGCGTATCGAATGGCTTAAAGAACTCGATCCCGAAACCCAACTTATCGGCGTCGGAGGCTCTTTCAGAAGCCTTTGCAAACTCTGCAAACTCATGAAGAGAAGCCCTCTCAACAACGTACACAACTATCGTATTTCGGTAAACGAATTCGACGACGTTTACAATATGATTAAAGTACTCGACCTCGACAAGAAAAAGAGAATCAAGGGCATTTCTTCCGAACGCGCGGATATTCTTCCGAGCGCTCTTGCGGCTATTTCGGCGTTCGTAAAATACGTAGGGTTCGAGCAGATAGCCATTTCCGGTTGCGGTCTTCGCGAAGGAATAATGTTCAACTACGCTATGCCGATCACCGTAGAAAAACCGATAAGCGACGTTCTGACGTACAGTTTGCAGACTCTCGTAAAATTTTATAACTGCAATCCGAAGCACGTCGATCACGTCGTCAACCTTTCGGTACAACTTTTCAAACAATTGAGGGTTTTGCATAAATTCCCCCGTCAGTACCTGAAAATACTTAAAGTAGTGGCGACGTTGCACGATTCGGGCGCGGCGATCAAGTATTACGATTACGAAAAACACACCGCGTATATCATTCAGAACGCGAGTATTTACGGTCTTACCAACCGTGAAATGGTAATGGCCTCGCTCGTTGCGTCGGTACATAAAAACGACGATTTCCAGATGAGCGACATAGTACGATTCAAAGAATTCATAACCGAAGAAGACGTAGACGCCATCCGTAAACTCGGCGTTATGCTCCGCATAGCGGAAAGCCTCGACAGAAGTATGTCGGGTTGCGTAACGGGGCTTAACTGCGACGTTTTAGGCGATTCGGTCATTATGAAGACCGAAGTCGAAGGCGACGCGTCGCTCGAGATTAAAGACGCGCTCAACGCCGCCAACGATTTCAGACGTATTTTCCGCAAAAACCTCGAAATTCTCTAACCCTCGAATTTTCTTTCCCGGACGGTTGCCGCTTGGCAGCCGTCTTTTTTCGGTTGTAACGATATATTCGACAACGCTACTATAAACGGCGAAGCGAAACACCCCGCGATTACGAAGATTACGGGCAGTAAACTTCCGCACGCGATAAGCGATAACGCTCCGAGTGTTATCGCGAAAACGAGCGAATCGAAAGTATATTTTATTGCTTCGAAAACGCTGAAATTTTCCGACTCTTTCGGCGTTACTATAAACGTCGCCTTTTTGCCGAAAACGCCGAGCAGTACGGTTTTCAGCATCATCGGCGCGAGCGACGCGTAAGTCGCTACGTTTATTATAAAGTAAGGAAGAAGCAAAAACGCGTTTCTGTTCTTTTTGTACACGAAAAAGTCGGGTATCATAGGCGAACATAAGAAAAGTATCATTACTGCGTATACGATAAGCGAGTAGCGAATAACGGGGTATCCGAGAACGCCTAAACAAATCGTGCATACGGCAAGCAGAAAACTCAGTATCGGCACGATCGGCAGACTGTAATGCGAGAGTTTAAGGTCGAGTTTTTCGTACCACGTCATTTTGCTTTCTTTGATTTCGCGGTTGTATTTTTTCATGTATTCGAGGTTTCCCTGAGTCCACTTGCATTGCCGCTTTTTAAGCGAAACGTAATTGACGGGGAATTCCTCGTAACAAAGTATATCCGGGGCGTATATTACGTTCAGTCCCGCGTTTTTTATATCCACCGCAAATGAGATGTCTTCCGCGACGACGAGCGGGAAACCGCCCGTTTTTTCGTAACATTCGCGGCTTATGGTCATGCCGTGTCCGATAAGCGCGTTCGCGCCGTAAAAGTTTTTAATTACCTGTACGGTTTTGCCGTTACTGCCTACGCAAAGCCCCATAAGCCGTTGAAAGACGTTGCCGCCTTTCTGCGCCTCGTGCCTTGCCTGAACCGCTCCGCAATTTTTATCGTAAGCGAAATATTTAAGAACTTTGCGTATATAGTCTTTCGGAATGATTTCGTCGCTGTCCAAAACCACGAAATAGTCGTAATCCGTCCTATCGGCAAGGTAATTGTTGAGATTGCCTGCCTTGTAACCGACGTGGTTTTTACGCCGTATGACCTCTACGCCTTCGCGAAGGGCGGCGTATCGGTTTATTTCGTTTATATATTCGGACTTCGAACTGTCGTCTAAAATAACAGTCTTGAAGTTCGGGTAATCCTGCTTTCTGCACGCCGAAAGGGCTGCGGCGTTGAAGTCGTTGCAGGTGCAGTATAAAAGCAAAAATTTCGGAGCGTTTTCGTCGTCGAGCGTAACTTCCTTTATTTCGGCGTAGCGTTTTTCTAATTTTTTGCGTAAAACCGCGTACGCGACCGAAAACGTCAGATCTTTTACGCTTCCGAGCCAGAGCGCGGACAGCGCGACGGTGTTTATCGTCAGTAAAACGATTATAAGTATTTTTGTCGTTACCGTGTATCCGTGAAGCCCCGCGACGATTTTCGCGTAAGCAAACCATAGAACGCCCAGGCAGCATGCCCACAGGCAAAGGATAACGACGTATAAAACGGGTTTCTTTTTCATTTGCGATTGCCTCCGTAACGAGTTGTTTACTTATACAACAATCGCTTTTCGGATTTTGTCCGCGAAATATAAAATTTTTCGCTTTACAAAAAAAATTCGTTCGGTTATAATGAAATTAAACGATTTTACGAAGGACGAACGATTTTGAACCGCGAAATTTACGAAAAAACCGAATACGCTCTGTCTTTGATAAGAGAGGGTAAAGACGCCGGTGTGGATATGCTGTACGACGTCTTAGGTAAAAACATGCTCGCGGTCGCGCGCGGAGTGGTCGGGGATAAGTTCGTTGCGGAAGACGTCGTTCAGGATAGTTTTCTTAAAATAGTAAAGAGCGCAAACAAATATAAAAAGGGAACAAACCCGTGCGCCTGGGCGCTTAAAATAGTAAGAAATACGGCTCTGAATACACTCAAAGCCGAAAAGAATAAGAAAACGGAAGATATAGACGAATTTTACGCGTTGGCTTCGGGTGACGACGAAGAAGAAAAATCCACAACGAAAATACTCGTCGAAACGCTTATGAATTTGCTTGCTCCGCCTATCGTGAAGCAGATGATATATCTTAAATATTTTCTCGATATGACGGTGCGCGAAATCGCGAAAGAGGTGGGCATGTCGAAATCTTACGTCGCGAAGAAGATTGCCGAAGCCGAAGAATTTATGAAAAGTCGGCTCTGTGGACAAAACGACGAAAACGGTTGTTATAACGGTGAGAGGTAAAATATGAAAAACGATAAGGACGAAAAATTAAGCGAACTTTTTTCGGCGTATACGAGCGAAGAAAAATCGCCCGGTATAAGCGCGACGAACAAAGCCAAAGAATATATGAATAAAACGCGGGTTGCCGAAAAAGCGACGGTAGCGGCAGTCGAAACGGCAGGCGGTTCGTTCGCCGGATCGGACGCAGGCTTAAATAATCGAAAAAAGACCATGATTACGGTCGCCGTGGCGTTGTTTCTTATTGCGTTTGCAATCGTTTGCTATCACGTCGCGAACAAAAGGGGCGGCGGGGCATGCTTTTCGTCTTCCGCGCTGAAAACCGTCGAAATAACAGAAGACAACGTAACGTCGACGAATTACGAATATAAAGATTTTTTGCCCTTTATCGAAAGTGAATACGTTGAGAGGTACGACGAGTACAAATTAAAAAATTCCGAAGCGGGTTATAGGAAAGGAGACATCGTCGCGTATTACGTCAAAGTCAATATAACAGAAAATGAAGAAATCGCAGATACGGAATTCGAGATTTACGTCGAACTTCCGCGTGTAAAGGTGAGGAAACTCGAAGAATACAAAAATGCGCCGAAATCGACGAAGATAGAAAATATCGTTTTCTATTACGGCTCGGAAGGCGGGGATTCTTATTATTTCGTTCATTCGGAGTACGGCTATAACCTTAAATTTATAAAATCGGATGACAAAACGGCGGTGCTTACTTATATTGCCGGAAAATTTACGACTTAAAAAATATATAATATAAGCAGA
>ULRP01082364.1_pt1 | contig 11306 bp, 11 predicted proteins | sample 1955521 | NCBI WGS metagenome assembly ULRP01 (sample SAMEA4835685, study PRJEB28245) | human gut metagenome | biome: gut microbiome; material: fecal sample | place: Denmark | collected 2008
CCGGCGCAAATGCAATCTGTGAAATTTTGGCACTGCGCAAACCGAACATTTTAATCCCGCTGTCTGCTGAAGCCAGCCGCGGCGATCAGATCCTTAATGCTGCTTCTTTTGAAAAGTCCGGTTACAGCGTTGTAATACAGGAAAAAGATGTGACCAACGAATTATTGCTGAAGACGGTAAATGACGTGTACACGAACCGAGAACAATATATTCACGCCATGGACAAAAGTCAGTTGAATAATTCCATTGAAAAAATCGTGGGATTGATCAATGAGGCGCGTAAGCATAACCGCCGTCTGAACAGAAAACAGAAATGAGGATAACGAAACTATGGCACTACCAAACGATCCAATGATATTACTCAGTTACGTCAACACCCAGCTTAGGGACTTCTATCCCTCTTTGGAGGAAATGTGCAAGTCCCTGAGTATTGAGCAGGAAACCTTGTGCAAAACACTTGCCGGAATTGATTATCAATATGATCCTGCCAGAAATCAATTTGTATAATAAAGTGTCAGGCAGTAATGATCTTACCGGAAATGTCGCGTGAAACCCACATGGACATTCCTGATCCGTGATTTCCAAAGGGACGGCTATGAAACCCGAAGCGGTGGTAAAAGCTGTCCCTTTTATATGCTGCCATCAGGCTGACCATAACCGTTTCACCGTCCATCACATCTTTCTGAATGTAATCCAACACTCTGCTGATCAATTCTGTCCCAATATGATACCCTTGATAATCCGGATGCACAATGACATCCGTAATAAAATATGTATATCCACCATCACTGACAATACGTGCCATTCCTACAGGACGCTCTCCATCCATCGCAACACACAAATAAAAAGAGTGCTGCAATGCAATAGATGCACGTTTTTCTGTGACTTGTATCCAGTCAACTGCCGCACGCAGTGCATTATAATTTTCTACCGTGATATTATTTGTAAATGTAATTGTAGATTTCATAGTCATCCTCTTTTCTGTATACTCATGCCTACAGTGTATCGCAATCATAATCTTTTCACAAGACCCCAAATATATTGTCTATTTTACACTCCGGATGCATACAATGAGAATAGTAATAGTTTCCGCATAAGACACTTGCCGCAAAATAGTGTTCTGCGGACGCAAATTGATTTCAATGCAGGAAAGGGAGAAAGCACCTATGAAACTCATGACCAGGCAAATCCGCACCAGTCTGAAAAATTGTCACAGCGATATGCAGTTGACGCTCGAGGATGACATTAATGTACCTGACAGCAAGCCCGATATTGAACACATCATTAAAATCCAGGGGGAGATCCATGTACAAGAAACCTCAGCTGAGACAGATCGCGCCATCATTCGTGGTCAATTAAGCTTCTCCCTCCTTTATTTAAGCGACGTGGATTTTCGCCAAATACATACTATGCAGGGACAGATTCCTTTTGAGGAAAGCATCAATTTAGAGAACGCCAACCCAGATCTGGAAGTTCACTGTCATTATGATTTGGAGGACTGCCGAGCCAGTCTCATCAACTCGCGCAAGATCAGCGTTCGTGCAATCCTAAGTCTTCATTGCTGCCAGGAAGAGGAACACATACTCGCCATCGGAACCGGCATTGTTTCGGACGATGCAGTACAGGCAGAGGTGGGCGATCCCACCCCGCCGGCCGGTGTTGAACAACAACTGGCACCTATGTCCGTTACCACAATGACCTCCCACCAAAAAGATCTGTTTCGGATCAAAGATGAAACCTCGCTGCCGAAGGGAAAACCAAGTTGTGAAAATGTATTGTACTATGAGCTATCCACGCAGGGTCTTGCAACAAGGCTCGTTGATGACGGTATTCGGATCACCGGCGATCTTCTGATATTTGTTTTATACACCCCCGAAGATGATGAGCGCAATTTGGAATATTTTGAAACTGAATTGCCATTTGACGGCATCGTCTCTTGTAGTGGCTGCCACGAAGATATGGTTGCTGATATTGAAATTGTTCCCGGCAAAAAATCACTGGAATGCCGCAGCGATGAAGCCGGCGAAATGCGCATCTTTGATGTAGAACTTTCTTTGCTGCTGGATATCAAGTTCTATGAAGAAGAACATTTCGACTGCTTGCAGGACGCCTACTCCACCTCCTGTGATCTTCGTTTGACTAAGAGCAATTCGCATGCCAAACAATTATTGCTCAAAAATCAGAGTGCAGTACGTGTTTCGGACCACATCAAAGTCGATCCCGAAAAGGACAACATTTTACAAATATGCAACGCTACCGGAACAATCCAAATTGATGAACAAACCATTGTCACAGATGGTATCTCTATCGAAGGTGCAGTAGAACTGGATATCCTATATATCACCGAAGATGATCTGCATCCGCTAAACGTATTGCAGGCAAGCATTCCTTTTCAACATACCATTGAAGTACGCGACATTTCTCCGGAAGATGATTACGAACTGCAGACCGACATCAGCAGTATCAATGTACTCATGCTCGACCGTGAAGAACTGGAAGCTAAACTTGTATTAAATCTCTGTGTTCTCGTCTTTACTGAATGCTGTAACGACGTTGTGACTGACATTGAAGAGCATGAAATTGACATGGAAACCTTTCAACAAATGCCGGGATTAGTTTGTTATGTAGTACAAACCGGCGATACACTATGGAATATTGCCAAACTGTTCCGCACCACCACAAATGACATTCGCACAATCAATGAATTAGAGTCTGATGCTGTCACTCCCGGTGACAAACTGATCCTCTTAAAGCAAACAGACGGTATTCTTTAATGTTGCGAAACATAACTTAAAAGCCTATCAGCATATCTCAGAATAATAAAGAGTCAACGGATCACGCTATATCAGCATGACACGAAACAACAAAAGGCCAACGGATCACATTCTGTCTCTGCTCACATAACAGAAACAGAATGAATCCATTGGCCCCTATCACTTTTTATGTATTTATTACTTGATAACCTTAATCCATCCTTCTGGTGCTTCAATATGACCCATCTGGATACCAGTCAATGTTTCACGTAATTTTGTCATGATCGGTCCCATCTCATCCATACCACTTGGCATGCATATCTCGTTACCATGATCAACAATCTTTCCAACCGGAGAAATAACGGCTGCTGTACCACAAAGTCCACATTCTGCAAAGTCTTTCACTTCTTTAAAAAGAACTTCTCTCTCCTCAACCTCTAATCCAAGATAATCCTTAGCCACTGTTACCAATGAACGTCTTGTAATAGATGGAAGAATACTATCTGATTTTGGTACAACTAATTTATTATCTTTGGTTACAAAAAGAATGTTAGCTCCACCGGTCTCTTCGACCTTAGTACGTGTACCAGGATCCAAATACATATTCTCATCAAAGCCATTCTTATGTGCATCTACAATTGCATGCAAACTCATTGCATAATTCAGACCAGCTTTGATATTACCTGTTCCATGAGGTGCTGCACGGTCAAAATCCGAAACACGGATAGTAATTGGCTTTGCGCCACCCTTAAAGTATGGTCCTACAGGAGTCGTGAATACACGAAACTGATATTCACTCGCCGGTTTTACACCGATAACAGCATCACTACCAAACATATATGGACGGATGTACAAGGTTGCTCCAGATCCATATGGTGGTACATAATCTATATTTGCCTCAACTACTTTAGCAATAGCCTCCACGAAACGATCCTCCGGGAATACCGGCATCTCAAGTCTTGCTGCAGACTGTGCTAAACGTTGCGCATTTAAGTCAGGGCGAAAGCACACGACATGACCGTCCTCTGTTGTGTATGCCTTTAATCCTTCAAATACTGTCTGCGCATACTGCAATACACAGGCACACTCGCTCATGGTGATCTGGTCATCCTCAATCAAGGCACCATCATCCCATGCGCCATTCTTGAAGTTGGATACATAACGCTTATCTGTCTTTACATAACCAAATCCAAGATTGTTCCAATCAATGTCTTTCTTTGCCATATTATTACTTCCTTTCCTAATATCCGTTTCAAACAAACTGCGTCTGCCTCAAGCGAAATACATTATTTGAACTTCATTTTACGCCTTGATTCTCAGAGTGTCAAGACAAAGTATACAAGTATACTATTTCTATAATTTCGCGGATCCTTTATCCGTCGAATACTCTTAACAAAAATTTTGCGGATCCTCTATCTGACGAATACTCTTTACAGAAATTTCGCGGATCCCTTATCCGTCGAATACTCTTAACAAAGGATTCTTTAATCTTCTATCTGACGAATACGATTTACATGTCTTTCTTCTCCCGAAAATTCAGTATTCAAAAACGTATCAACGATCTTTAATGCAAGACCCGGTCCAACCACTCGTGCCCCCATAGCAAGAATATTGGCGTCATTATGTTCTCTCGTTGCCTGTGCGCTAAATGTATCATGACAAACTGCCGCACGAATACCTTTTACCTTATTCGCAGCGATAGAAATCCCAATACCTGTACCACAGATCAAAATGCCCTTGTCACATTCTCCATCTACTATTGCCTTGGCAACTGCCTTGGCATAAACCGGATAATCGCATGGCGACTCATCCAGACAGCCATAGTCTTTATACGGAATTCCTTTCCCTTCCAGATATGCTTTCACTTCCTGTTTCAAGCCGTATCCGCCATGATCACTACCCAATGCTATCATCTTTTTCTTCCTCCTCCAATCGGTGTATTGTAAGTCTGATTCTCTCCTCAATCTCTTCAAAGCATTTTTCATATGCTTCCTCTTCCGCTCCGTACGGATCTGACACATCCGTCTCTACTCCGGCAAATTCCCCCAAAGTATAAACCGCATACCCTTCTCCATACGTTTCCAAAAATTGTACCTTCTCCGGAAATGTCATTGTTAGGATCAATGTTTTATCAGTTAACTCTTCTTTCTGCAATTGCATTGACTGCGAATGATTTCCCGGCGTCATCTCATGCTTACTAAGCAAAAGATTTACCTTTGGGCTGATCGGCTCCTCAAATAATACAACCAGTCCTCTCGAATATGGCTCCGGCATATAAACTGCCGCCTTCGAACGGTAGATCCCTTCTGCGATGGGACTTAGCAACGTGTTGGATGTGCATACAAAAAATATTTTGTCATATGGTCTCATCGTGTTACGCTCCTTTCACGCCTTAACTATGTGATACCCAGCAGCTTTGAGCATCCGGTTCATAATAGCCTGTCCCAAATTATCATCCTCAAAACTTTCTGCAAAGATATACTCAGCCCCCAAATGATCCATTTCTCTCAATATATCATATAACCCCGCAGCAATAGATCCCTCACATTTTCTAGAACCAATGCTGTAAACAATTCCACTTGGATAACAGTTCACTGTCTCCTGTGCAGCGATCACTGCTACCTTGTATCCCTCCTTTTGTTTATCATGTACCATCTGTAAGATAGACGCAACGACCTGTTTTGTTTCTCCCTCTACAATCGTCAATTGACCTTTCGGCGCATAATGTCGATATTTCATTCCCGGCGCCTTTGCTACAATCCCCGGCTTAACTTCTCGGCTGAGCACTGCCGGATCAACTTCTACATTTCCCAATACTTCTCGGAGCATCTCCAATGTAATATAACCAGGTCTAAGCACCATTGGCACATCCCCTGTCAGATCCACGATCGTTGACTCCAAACCAATTCCCACTTCTCCGCCGTCAATAATCATATCAATACGCCCCGACAAATCCTCGATAACGTGCTCTGCCTTGGTCGGACTCGGTCTGCCGGATAGATTTGCACTCGGTGCTGCTATATATACTCCAGACTGCCGAATCAATTCTTTAGCAATCGGGTGCGATGGCATTCGTATTGCAACCGTATCCAAACCACCTGTTGTTGATTTAGGCACAATATCTGCTTTTGGCAGAATCATCGTAAGCGGTCCCGGCCAGAATGCTTCCGAAAGCTTTTTGGCCGCTTCCGGGACATCCGCCGCCAGTTCATATAAACTTTTTACCTCTGAGATATGTACGATCAATGGGTTGTCGGACGGTCTTCCCTTGGCCGCGTATATATGATTAGCAGCTTCTTTATGTAATGCATTTCCTCCAAGACCATATACCGTCTCTGTCGGAAACGCCACCAAGCCATCGTTCCGAAGTACCTGACATGCCTCCTGCAACTCCTCATCGCCAAACTGCTCCGGATTGACCTGCAGTATTTTCGTCTCCATTTGAATCCTCTTTTCTTTGCTTAGTTTCCCCAGATTCCCCTAAATAATACAATACCCCCATTCCAATTGCCTGTGCAACCTTTTTCTGATACTCTGCTTCCTGTAACTGCTTTGCTTCCTGCAAATTCGACAAAAAACCACATTCCACAATTACCATTGTGCTCGTTGTATTTTTCAGCAGATAATAATCCGCATTTGCCTTGATCTGTCTGCGATTATCGGGTGCTACATCTCGTTTCAACGTTTCTTGGATCTTAGCAGCCAACTGTTTGCCGCTTTCAGAGGTTGCCTGGTAAAACACCTGCGCCCCTCTCGACGTCGCATCTGTATAGCTGTTTTGATGAATGCTGACAACAACATCCGCATCGCACCCATTCATAATGCTGACACGTTTCGCCATATCTGCGCGTTTCTTATTCGTATCAGATTCCTCATATAATCCCTGATCCGCCTCACGTGTCATTATCACCTGACAGTCATTGCGTTCCAATACCTTTTGCAATTGTTTTGCTATTGCCAGATTGATATCCTTTTCGTATACGCCATCAACACCAATCTTACCCGGATCTACTCCTCCGTGACCACTATCGATCACAACAGTGTATTTTGCTGTTTTTTGATTCAATGTATGCATACCGATCCACCGATCTGCATCCATCACCAAAAAACCAACAGACATTAACAAACCAACAATAATTCCAATTCCGTATTTCTTCCCCCATTGCTTCAAAAAAGATACATTATTCATATGCAGACCACATTGTGGCATCCTCCGCCATTATTCTATACATATCTATGAAGCAAAAAACGTACTGATGATAGGAATCCCAATTAATGTTTCACATACTTCTCGATCATGTTCCACACAGAGGCATCTTCCAATCCCAGTTTCCAAAAGGCAACTCCACCCAGATTCGCATCCGATACCGCTTTCATCTTAAGTTCCAACGATTTTGCATCCTCGATCCAAATTTTATGAACCGTTCCACTCTCTGTATATTCTACATAATTCATTCCTGTTGCATCATCCCAAGTTGCCTTTTTGCCTGAATCCTTAAGAACAGTCTGCGCACCTTTCATAGAGCACGCCTCGGATGATAACTTTGCTTTCCCACCCTTTGTCTTCTCTTTCCAATGTCTGGAATAGAACGGCAATGCTATAACCATCTGCTCTGCAGGGACTTCCTCACCTACTTCCTGTATGGAATTCGTCACATAACTGATCGAAGAAACCGGACCGGCTTCCTTACTGCCGGCATAATGCTCATCGTATGACATCGTGATCACATAGTCAGCAACCTCTGCCTGCTCTTTGCGATTATAATATGCCGAAATTCCTCCCGCAGGCGGGTAATTGTCTATAGACAAAACAACTCCATTATTGCGGCACATAATTCCAAGTTCCCTTACAAACTGTATAAAATCCTCGCCGGAATCCTTTTTAACGTTCTCAAAATCAATGTTAATACCGTCAAGATCGTATCGTATTGCCTCGGCAATCAGATTCTTGACTAATTTTTGACGTTTGCTCGTTGTACCCAGCACTTTGCCAATCTTCATCTTAGGGCCAAAATCACTGCACAGTGCCCATACCTGTACACCGGCCTGATGTGCCGTCTGCACATAAGAATCGGAAGCCAGTGATGTAACATTGCCATCATTATCCGACGTCTCAAACCAAGTAGGCGCCACGACATTCACACCTTTTGTTGCAGATAATAAACCGGATAATCGTCCATTAGCTGACTGATTCGTCACCTGATGCCACACTAAATTCACCTGCTTATCCATTAGGATATGGCTATAGGACTCCTCACGAAACGTTGTTTCTGACTGTTTCTTATAAGTTTCCTTCATCTTCTTAGCCTGTACGTATCCTATCACACCTGATTCAGACATCACTTTCATAAATCCTGTGTCCTTATTTTCACCGGCAAGAACACGAAGCTTCTGTCCCGACTTTACATCTTGCAGGATCGGACTCTTAATGCTCTGTTTATTGCGGATCTGCACATCATCCTTCGCATCCGCATAGCTTATATCCTTATTGTATACCGTGTGGATCACAATACGATTTGGCTTTTTGTATTGTTTATAATCCATCGCCGTGTACTGCTGAACATAGTCCAAAGCCACATAAACAACATTGTCCTGTGCTACAGCAATTGTATAATCCTTGCTATCACGGCTTTTATTATTAATATAACAATCTTTACTGTTTAATGCAGCGGAGATCAACTTGGTCGAAGTTGTATATAACAGCATATTCTCATTGGCATCCCAATAAAAACGATGATTTAACTTCTCTGTCACAAATTCTCTATCTACATAAATATGACCATCTTTCTCGATAGCTTTTAGTCCACATATATCATCTTCCAGCACAACCGGCATCATCCCCTGATCGGTCACCTGAAAATACTTTGTCAGACTCATGTGCGTTTTGTTTGGTGCAAATTTCTTAAGCATGATCACTGCAAGGATTGCTGCCAAAGCCAAAAGCACAACCACTACTCCAATGGTAATCCTCTTCTTGTTCTTCATTCGTCAAAGCCCTCATTTCTTAATCGTACTAGTCATACAACAATACTCTGTTTCAGTATACCACTTTTCCCTCTATCGGGCAAACTGAAATATCGGAGAGACATCGGGGCCTTGACGTCTCTCCGAAAAAGGTTGTGTGCGAAGTTTCGCACAGACATACATTCCCGTTATCAGCCATCCTGCCAATAAACGGTTTTACTCAAAATTCCGTAATATGATCAAAATCAATCTCACATATTTTGCCTGCTTCATCGCCAACATAACTCTTCATGTAATAATGATCCTCCATGACCTGATGCAGCACTCTGGCATCCCTCGTCGAATAGAGCACACCGTCTACCCGCACCGGCACACCAACGCGCTCTGCATCAGATATTTCGGAAATCACCCAAGAATACATTGTCTCCCGCAGACCTGTTGATTTTCTCTCCAATTGCTTATCCCCCTTTGCTCGATGACAGTACGACTTTCCTGAACATTGGTTGTATATTGTGACATGTCAATCTTTCATACTGCTCACCCATGCTCCTGCAGTTCATAAATCATAAACCACAGGGCTCAAATCGCTCATATGAAAATCACAATTTCCATATAAACCATACTTGAATCACTGAGAATCGAATCCCTATCATACGCCGCAATCGGAACCTTTTGGTTATTTCAGAATACACTGCTATTATGCGAGACACAGTGTTTGAAACAAAAGTATCATATCCGTCCTTTTAACGAAACATCATCACCTCCTACACATCGGGTTCGTTTCTCTGAGGGCATTATATGCTCCCTGCAAACATTCTGGCAATACCAAATCGACAAATTGATGTTAGAAAACAACCTCTAAACTTTGTTAGTATTTACCAACTTTTTGTTTTTTTTGATAGATTTTAAATAGATTTCAAAATATTTGGAGAAATTGAGAATATTCTCCACGTATGCTTTTGTTCAAACTGACGAAATCTATAATTAGCATATTTCATTCCATTTTAAGTACATAGACAAAGCAGCTTTGATCCGATAGCAGACTTTCCTATCGTTTGACTTCTTTTCAGTATTATTTTATACTGAATATATAAAGAACATAGGTCGGGATGACAACTCATCCAGACCGCATATTCTAGCTTTTTATAAGGCTTAATATTAATTATTGACGAAGGGAAGTGAGCCTATGCGAATTGAAAAAATCAATGAACATCAGATCCGTTGTACGTTGTATCAAAAAGATTTAAAGGACCGCGAAATCCGCATTAGCGAATTGGCATACGGAACCGAAAAAGCTCGGGCTCTTTTTCGAGATATGATGCAGCAAGCGTCCTACGAATTTGGATTTGAGGCAGATGATATCCCATTAATGATAGAAGCAATTCCAATGCTTCCGGATGCACTTATTTTGTTGATCACCAAAGTGGAAGATCCCGATGAATTGGATACCCGCTTTTCAAACTTTACTGACGATCCGTCAGAGCATTATTTGGATGATTCCTCGACAGATGATTTTGTGATCATTAACGATGACGAAGAGTTTGATGCAGATGACTTTGATATCGATGGACCGGATTCCGCAGAGGATATGAATATTGAGCAAATGCTCAATGAAGTTAATTCTCAAACAAAATGGCCCGGTCATGGCAAAGCAGATGCCGTCCTGGATCAGCTTTTCCATGATAATGTGCAAAAAGAATCGAAGGACAACAAAGCCACTGCCGACAAGAACAAACCCGACATCAATTTGGAACACCCTATGGAACCAGATGTAGATGTTAATGAGGCACTTGTAGATATTACCCGTATATTCTCATTCTCCTCTCTCGAGAAACTGGTCGAAATGTGCGAGCATTTACGCAACTTTTATAATGGACCTAATACAGCTTACCGCTCCACCTCTTCGGGTAAATATTATATCATTTTGCATAGAGGGATTTATGACCTTGCCCGCTTTGCCAGAGCTGAAGCTGTTGCAGCCGAGTACGGTACACCTTATCCGAACAATCATGCTGCTCCGCAGTTTCTCGCAGAACATTGTGAAGTTTTGATTGCCGACCGCGCTGTTCAAGTTCTTGGCACCCTCTAAATGACGGATATAAACATCAAAAGCCATTGCTTAACTGATAAGCGACTGCCCCAATGTCAATCTTTCGGGCAACCTATCAAAGCAATGGCTTTTTTATGATTGTTTACTATGAAAACAGTTCTATTATGCCTCTTTCTTGGCCAGATACTCATTTACATTTACAACAAGCTCATCTGCGTTCATGCCATGAACCATAGCCGCTTCATCCAATGTCTCTCCCTGTGCAGAAGGACATCCGATGCAGTGCATTCCTGATGCCATAAGAATTGCTGCAATGCCCGGATCAATTTTAAACATATCTGCGATTATCATATCTTTATTAATTGTTGCTGCCATATCTATTACCTCCATTATATGATATATTCAGCGATACAGGCAGAATGACTGCTGTTCGCTTAAGTACGCACCGATTATAACACTCTCTTTCTATAAAAACAAGCTGTAATTTTTTATTACTGATTCAAACTTCGCACATCCGAAGCTGCCATCTAGTCACATAT
>ULRP01020519.1_pt1 | contig 11252 bp, 13 predicted proteins | sample 1955521 | NCBI WGS metagenome assembly ULRP01 (sample SAMEA4835685, study PRJEB28245) | human gut metagenome | biome: gut microbiome; material: fecal sample | place: Denmark | collected 2008
CGCACCGCACAAAAAGGCGCGGCCTTTTCCGGCAGGCACGCCATTCCGCAATTCTTCACCGATTACGAGACGTTTCTCTCCTCCGATATCGACGCGGTTTATATTGCGTCGCCCAACATGTGCCACGCCGCGCAAACAATAGCGGCCGCCGCGCGTAAAAAGCATATCCTTTGCGAAAAGCCGCTCGCTCCCACGCGCGCCGAAGCCGAAGCCATGTGCCGCACGGCAAACGAAAACGGCGTCGTCCTGCTGGAAGCCATGCGCCCCGTATTTGTTCCCGCCATGACCGCCGCCAAGGACGCGCTTGGCAAGATCGGCACGTTGCGCTACGCTCATTTTGATTTTTGCCAATATTCTTCCCGCTATAACCGTTTTCTTTCCGGCGAAATCCTGAACGCCTTTGATCCCGCACTGGGGAACGCGGCGATTCTTGACATCGGCATTTATCCGCTCTCGATCATGCTGTACCTGCTCGGCAATCCCGAAAAAATCGTCGGCCGATCGGTCATACTGTCAAACGGATTTGAAGGACGCGGATCGCTCCTCTGCTCATATCCCGGCATGACGGCTACCGTCAATTATTCCAAAATCGAAAATTCCGCGCTTCCTACCGTGATCGTGGGAGAACACGGGTACATTGAAATCGACAAAGCCAATGCCCCGAAACGCATTACGCTGACCGTGGACGGTCAGTGCAATGCCGTGATAACCGATGATGCGAAAAACAATATGTGTTATGAAATTGAGGCTTTCCGCGATATGATCTTCGGACGCCGTTCCCCTCTTCCGTACACAGAAAGAAGCCTTGACGTACTGACGATCACCGATGAAATACGCCGTCAGAATCACATTGTTTTTTCCTGACCTCAACATAATAAAAGCCGCGGAGAATTCTCCGCGGCTTTTATTTCACCCCTTCCGTCCATTGACCGTCGCCCGATGACGCATGATCGGGTTTTTCGGCCCTGTCCGGCTTATCCGTACTTTCTTCATCGGATATCCGTTCGCTTATTGTCGTGCTTTCGGAATCGTCCGTACCGTCATCATACGTTATGGTAATCGAACATGCCGAAAGAAACAGAAGAAAGAACACAAGGCACGATACCATCCATTTTTTCATACCCTGATCTCCTTATGATGCCGTATAAACGATCGTATTTCTCTCAAGCAGATATTGACATACCTTGCTGTAGGTCAGTCGATCGCGCAAATAGCCGTCATAATAGTTTTGCTTATAATAGTTTTCAATGTAGTCCGGCGTATAAATTGACGCCGCATTCGGTTCTTCCGCCTCTTTTTCGCGAATCAGATTTTCGGAAAATTCCTGCAGATACGCCCGATACTCATCGTCCGTCGCGCGCAGACCGCATTGCTGTACGAAGTATTCGGTCAGCATTTCCTCGTCGATCAGATCATAGCGATACAGAATCAAAGCGTCGCGGATCGGAAGCGCGTCATACCGTTCGTTCTGCGGCAGATACTCCCCGCGCAAATACTCTTCGGGCGTGGAATATCCGTATGCCACCGCATAATATGTCAGATATTCATTGGAAAGCAGTTGATCGACATATGCCGGGATCGCGGTTTCCAGTTTCAATGCTCTCGGATAAGAAACCGGACGTATGTTTTCCAGCATATATTTCATGATAGCGTTGTAATAGGTATTTTTGTTCTCGTCTTCCAGTTCGGCACGGATATATTTCCGATATGCCGCCACAACGTCTTCTTCCTCGGTTTCAAAACCAACCCCGTACATTACGAAATTTTCGTCCAGTACCGGCACTTCATAGATACCGAACGGAACAACGAAAAAGGTTACGGTTTTGCCGTTATACTCCTTATACGGGCTGTCCTCCGGATAAAAATCGTCGGCAAGCGCCACGTCGACCGAAAAGCCGACTTCCTCATCAACGATACAATATACCACAGCGCGATATTCCACCGTGCGGGTAACGCCGTCGATCTCGACATCCTCCTGATAGGAAAACGCTTCGCCTATCGTTTCGCCATGAGCCGCCTTGACCACATTCGGAAGATCCGCGTCGTCCATACGGTAATATGCATACCACGCGTCTTTGTATTCAACGCGTTGTCCGCCGTCGGTATAATAGCCGACGTACGACATCACCACGGTGCGCGCCGCATTATCCACCGTTCCGACGAAACGGCGGGAAAGTTTGTAATCCTTCGGTGTTTTTCCGATCAACGCACGGTACAGTTCGTCGGGAAACGCGGTGGCGCTTCCGTCCAACGTCACATAGGCCGGCGTTTTCAGATAATAGTTGGTAGCGTCACTGTCGGCATACGGTTTGCCGTCATAAGTCGCGCGGATATAAAAGGCCACATAGTCGCCCTCGGCAATCGCGCGGTTCGGGATCGCACGGCTGTTTTCATGCAAAATCTCGTCGATCCGTTTCTGCACTTTTTCATCGGTGACCTGCAAAGAGGCGTCCACGGCAATTTCTTTTCCCGTATAATCCGAAGCGCTCACACGATAATACTTCGCCATGCGATCCTTTTCAAACGAATACTCGCTCGATATACGGTTGACGAGAAAAGCGATACCGGCAATCAGCACCGCCACGATCAGAACGCACGATGCCGCTATGTAGAGTTTCTTCTTTTCCTTCATTATTCTACCTTTCAATCGGGGAAAATGGGAACTTCAATTTACATTTTGAACATTCCGTCATACGGCGTGTCTGTACGCGTACCGCTTTATCCGTTGTCCTGTTCGGAAGAACCGTCCTGCGGAATCAGACTGTCGATTGTCGTTGTGTTGTCGCCCGCTTCGCCGGCATTATTGCTGTCGGAAACAGAGGAGTCGGGTCTGTCTTCATGATTTTTTACCGAAATTACAACGGCCGCCACAACAATGGCAAGAACCAGAACGATGACCGTAATCATGCCACCGATAAAAAACTTCTTATTATTCATATGTACCTCACAGCAGATAGTACGGCAGTTCTTCGCCGAGCGAAATTCCCGCCGCCTTGGATTTTACGGCAACCGCCGCTTTGACCGCCGGAGCGGCCGCTTTCGTTTTTGCCGGCTTTACGGCTGGTGCCGCGTCGCCCGCGGGGACTTCGGGAGCGTTCGTTACGATTCCCGATGTGCGCTTCTTCGGTGCGCTTTTTTCAAGACGTGAAATACTGTTTTTACCTACTGGCATTTTCCGAGATCTCCTTTGCAAGTGCCGCATATTCTTTTGAACTGCGGGCAGATTTTTTGTATACAGCGATGGGAACCGACCTGTCCTGCGCCCACTCCACGGCACTGTCGGTATGTATCACCGTAGAGAACAGCGGGAAAGTCTTCTGTGCGTGCAGATTTTCAAGCGTTTCCTTAAAATAGTTTTTGCGTTCGTCCGCTTTGGTGACGGCAATACCGAGCACCGAAAGATTGGACGTCATGGTACGGACTTCGTTTACAAAATCAATCATGTTGGCAAGGCCGAATACCCCCCACGGCGAAGCCTCCACTGGCACAACGACATAATCGGACGCGCAAAGAATGTTCATGACCCAGCCGCCGAGCGTCGGCGGTGAATCAATCAGAATAAAGTCATACGCACCCGAACTTTTCAGCGGTTCAAGCGCTTTCTTCAGAATGAATTCACGTTGCCACCGCGTAAAAAGGTCGTACTCGATGCCGCTCATCAAAGTCGATGACGGAATCAGGGAAAGGCCGGGATACGGCGTTTCCGTCACCATATCGCCAAGCGGTTTCTGCTCTTTGATTGCACTGTAAAGATTTCGTCCGTTTTTCGCGTAATCGAGCGCCGTTTCCTCATCAACAAAGGAAAGCGTCAGGTTCATCTGCATATCGCCGTCCACAAGCAGAACGCGCTTCCCCGCTTCCGCCAGCGCATAGCCGACGTTGGCACAGGTTGTGGACTTTCCGCTTCCGCCTTTATTGTTGGCAAACGCGATCGTCACCGTTTTCATCGTCACCATCCTCCTTCAGATAATCAAGAATATCCGTAATGCCCTCACCCGTATAGGCGCTGACAAAGAAAACTTTTTTGCATCCCGCAAGCCGCAACCAGGCCTCGGCACGGTCGGGACGCGCGTCCGGCTTGTCCACGCCGGTCACGATACCGACGACCTCACGGTTGACGAGAGATGTGATACAGGGATTGAAAATGGAATACGGTTCGTTCGCCGAAAGTACAAGACCCACAATGTCCGCTTCATATGCATACAGCGCCAGCGGACCGCTGAGTTGACGAAGCTCCGTATATTCGCCGGGCGTGTCGATAATTGCGTCAAGATAGCGGATATATTGCGTTTTGAAATAATGCAGTTCTTCGCCGAGAAGCGCCTGCGTCAAAGTGGTTTTCCCCGCCGCAACACGGCCGATCAGTATCAGTTTTTTCATTATGTGCGCGTGATCTCACAGCACGCATAGCCGAGTTTATCGCGGACATAGGCCGTGATCGCGGTATGCGCCGCTTCCACCTCGGAAACGCTGCCCGTAATAATCAGCGTGCCGGTAAAACGATCGACAAAACCGATCTCCGCCGCCGAAGCCTTCATGGCGATGTCGGCCGCGATAACGGCAGATTCCGCCGGGCTGATCGTCAGAATACCGATAGCGGAACGCTTATAATCGGTTTTCGGGTCAAGGCCGAGTTTCTGATATAAGGTAGGGTCGGGATTGGCAATAATGTGATTAAGCGTCACCTGTTTGCCGGGAACCAACTCCTGAATGATGCGCATTTTATCCTGCATTTCCATGGTTATCCTCCTATCTGGCAGAAGAGTCCGCTTTCGCATGCCACGGAAAGCAGATACTCCATGTGTTCACGCGTCGGCGGCGTCAGTTCCGCCAGCGTGTACTCACGGCCGAGCGCCGCGTATTTATCCTGTCCGAGCCGATGATAAGGCAAAAGGTGAAGCCGCGATGCGCCGGGAATCTTCGCGGCAAAACGGGCAATATCCCGTATCTCTTCCGCCGTATCGTTGAAACCGGGGATTACCGGTACGCGAACCACATACGATTTGGCAAGCGAAGCGATAAGCGGCGCATTGCGCAGGATCGGTTCGTTTGACACGCCCGTATAGGCCTTATGTTTTTCGGGATTCATGTGTTTTATATCCATCAGCACCGTATCGGCAAGCGGTATCACATCGGAAACGGTCGCCGTTGACGCGTAACCCGTCGTTTCGATACAGGTATTGATGCCGTTATCATGCGCGAGCATAAAGAGCGCCCGTGCAAATGCCGGCTGACCGAGCGCTTCGCCGCCCGACAACGTCAGACCGCCGCCGCTGCGCAGATAATAGGGATAATCTTTCACAACGGTTTTCATGACCTCTCCCGCCGTAACGTCGCTGCCCATGATTTTCTCCGGTTTTCCCGGCATATGCATCGGAACAGGCGTAAATTCCTGTCCCTCGGGATTGCAACACCAGCGGCAACGGAGAGGACACCCTTTCAGGAACACGATTGTGCGGATTCCCGGACCGTCATGTATGGAAAACCGCTGTATATCGAATATGCGACCTGTTATATTGCTGTAATCTTCCACGGTTTTCCTGTCCTTTCCCCGCCCCGGAGATCAGAATCCCTGCTCGGTACGGTTGATAATATCGTCCTGCAAACTGCGCGAAAGCGTTGTAAACAACGCGCTGTATCCCGCAACGCGGACAACGAGCGTTTTATAATTTTCGGGGTGTTTCTGCGCGTCGATCAACGTTTCGCGCGTAACGACGTTAAATTGCATATGCATGCCTTTCTGGTCGAAGAAAGAGCGGATAAGCGCCACAAACTTCTGAAGTCCCTCCATGCCGGCAAGAGCGGACGGATGGAATTTCTGATTGAAAAGCGTGCCGTTTGAGGCAATTGCGTGGTCGAGCTTCGCCACCGAATTCGCCGTGGCGGTCGGACCGCAGACATCGCGCCCGGAGCACGGGCCGACGCCGTCCGCAATCGGCGTAAACGCAAGACGGCCGTCAGGCGTCGCGCCGGTCTGCGCGCCAAGCGGAACATTGGCCGAAACAGGATAAAGTCCTGCCTGGAAAATACCGCCGCGGCAGTTTTTATATTTTTCCACCTCGCGCGTGTAAGTGTATGCCACGTCGCGGGCAAAAAGATCAATTTCGGGAATATCGTTGCCGTACTTCGGGCAAGCGTCGATCAGGTCGCGGATCTCGCGGTAACGGCGCTTTTTCTCTTCGGGCACGCCGCCCGCCTCGGTTACTTCCCTGTAGATCGTGCGCACCACGTCCTCGTTCACCCGGACGCCGTTTTCGGAAAGGCGGCCGGCAATATCCGCCGTCAGCGAAGCGGCCGGCTTTCCCGAAAGACCGTAGCCAAAATTGGCCGCCAATGCGTCGCGCATTTCCGCCATGGTCACGGTTTTCTTTTCATAAACAAGTTCACGGATGGCAATGAGGCCGTCGGTCATATTGGCGATGCCGAAGCCCTGCGGTCCCGTGAAGTTATAGACCGCGCCGCCCTCCTGCAAACTCTTGCCGCGGGCAATGCAGTCGTCCACCATACAGGATTCAAAAGGCAGAGGGCAACGGACGGCGTGCGCCGCGTCGATCGCGTTGTTGGCATTGACGAGCAGGCGGATCATATAGGCTTCCTGCTTTTTATACGCGTCATAAAACTCGTCAAAAGTCGAGAAAGTCGTCACGTCGCCGGTACGGGGGCCTATCTGCACGCCGCGATCCATACCGTTTGAAAATACCAGTTCCATCGGGCGGCACATGTTGAAGAATGCCGCGTCGTGCCAACCGTCTGTCTTTCCGCCTTTTTGCGGTTCCACACAGCCGATGATACAATAGTCGCGCGCGTCTTCCACCGTAAGTCCGCGGGAAAGAAGCGCGGGAATGATTACTTCGTCATTATAGTAAGCCGGAATTCCCATACCCGTACGGGTGAGGGCGGCTGCTTTCAGAAGAAGCGGTTGAGGCGAGCCGTTCCACACGCGGATGGAAAGAGACGGCTGGGGCAGTCTCACATGCATTGCGGCTTCAAGGCACATATACGAAAGGTCGTTTGTTGCGTCACCGGTCTCGTTCTGACCGCCGACGATCATATTCTGAAACAATCCGTAACCCGCAAATCCTTCCGATGAAGCGGCGTCGCGCACTTTGTTCAGATCGTTGAGTTTAACGAAAATGCAATCAATCAGTTCCTGCGCCGCTTCGCGGGTCAGTTTCCCCGCTTCAATATCCGCTTTGTAATACGGATACATATACTGATCGAACCGTCCGGGCGAAATGGAATGTCCGCTCGACTCTACCTGGAGAAGGCTCTGCACAAACCAGAACGACTGGCAGGCCTCATAAAAATCCGTGGCGGGATAAGCCGGCACACGACGGCAGTTTTTCGCAATGGTGAGGAGTTCCGCTTTCCGTTCTCCGGTTGCCTCTCCGGCCATTTTTTCGGCAAGGTCGGCGTAGCGGTTGGCATAAATCGCCGCCGCGTCGCAGGATTCCATAACCGCTTCCAGGAAAAGATGGCGCGGCGTATAATCGCTGTCCGAAACCGAAAGTTTATGTAAAGCCTCTTCGGCCTCCTTACGAATACCCGTGAACCCTATACGCAGAACTTTCGCATAATCCACATTGACATGGCCGATGCCGTTATAGAAATAGTTGCCGGGGGCAAACATGCCGTGAACCGTAAAGGCCGCATAGGCTTCCGGCGCCATATTGGAACGCGCAAGATCGCTGTTCGTCTTTCCTTTCCAGTAAGGATACACCGCGCGGAGACGCGCTTTTGTTTCTTCGGAAATATAGAAAGGATCGGCTTCCCGTGTGGCCACCGTATCGAATTCCGCTTCCAGCCATTCATATGAATATTCCGGAAAGACCTGACAGCCGCGCGGAGACAGACTGTTCGATCCGACAATCAGTTCGTTGTCACGAATCACGATCGGAATATGTTTCAATATATGCATAAACGCCGCAGAGCGCCGTTTAATAATCGGCAGATCCTCCGTTGCCCGATAACTTTCGGTCACGAGAACGCCGCGGTCGGCTTCAATCGTCGGCATTACCGAAAAAAGATCATTGACAAGTGCGGTAATGCGTTCGCTTTTTTCTATCACGAAGGGGAGATTTTCCATGCCCTTTTGTCCTTTCCGAAATATCCGATGCGGAATATACGGATTTCCGCATGATGCACGTGTGCCGCGCGGGCAATTCTGCCCGTGCGGTCACAAAGTCAGATCTGTTCCCAGAGTTCCGCGTGCGGCGCGGCGATAACCGACGTCGCATTCAGTTGTCCGAGGTCTTTTGCATAAGCCGCGCCGGCTTCCACAGCCGCCGTCACATCGCCGACTTCGCCGGTCACGCTGACAACGCCTTTCCCGCCCATACCGCGGGAAACGCGGAGATCGTAAATGGCAACGCGGGAAGTCTTGACGGCAATATCCGCCGCCTTGATGGCCGAGGCCGCGCTGTAGGTCTCGATTACGCCGAGCGCGCCTTTCTTTTCGCCGCTCTGCGTGCCGAACAATGCCTCGATAACCTGCGGATCAATACGCCCCATAATGGAGGAATCAATCACATAAGTGCCGAAACGGCTCTTCACCACATCTGCGGACGCGGTAACATTGGAAATCGAGCCAGTAAGAATGATTTCGTATTTACCGGGGCAGGAGGGATGCGCGGAAACCAGACGGATGCCGGCGCTTTTTAAAGCGGTATCCGTAGCTTCCACACCTTTGGCGATACTCTTGAGTTCAATAATGGCTACTGCTTGATACATATCTTATCACACTCTTTCCATAACGATTCTGCCGTTGTCAGCCGATACGATTCTGCCGTCTATCGACGCATACTGCGGCACGGAAAGTCCCTCTGCCGCCTCGGCGATCTTCTGTCCTTTTTTCACTGTGTCTCCTGCCTTGACAATGGCCACCGACGGTGCGCCGATGTGCTGAGACAACAGGATCTCCACCGTATCGGGAGAATAAACGCGATCGGTATATACCGCCGTTTTATCGAATTTATCCACGCCGAGGAGGGCTTTCCAGCGCGACGAGGGCACCATGCGATACGCGCGGTCGGGACTGGGCGTCACATCGGCCGTCGCTGTGTAACGGATCTTGTTCTTTGCCAGGATCTTCTTATATTCATTGATAACGGAACGCGGGGATATGCCCTGGCAGCACGCCGCCAGTTCGCAAATGCCGCAGTTACAGCAAAGCGTTGCCGTCTTGACAAGTTCGGGATCCGCCTCCGCCACGCTTGTGACGCTGCGCACCATGCGGTGCGGCTCCAGCGGATAGCCGAGAAGTCCGCGGGGGCACATGTCCGAACAACGGGTACACTGACAGCAGTTGGAACTGCAATGCGTCACCGCGTTTCTCGGCGTCACGAGTTTGGAAACGACTGCGGGAATATCGTCCGGCAGAATGAGCAGCGATTTTGTATTCTTCTTGATTACCGCCGTCTGCCACGGAATAATGAATCCCATAGAGGGGCCGCCGTCGATCACTACATGATTTTCCGGCACGGTAATGCCGTAAAATTTGAAAATATCGCGGATACGTGCGCCGATCGGTACACGGAAGACAATCGGTTCGCGGATATCGCCGCCGATCATGCACCACTTTTCGGTAACGGGCGTTTCTTCCGAAACGGCGCGGCAGATGTTATAGACCGTTTCCACATTGTAAACGATCACTCCTGCCGTGATCGGCAGGGCGCCCGGACGGACAACGCGGCCGGTCGCTTCGTAAATCATATTGATTTCGTCACCCATCGGGTAAACGTTCGGGAGTTGTTTCACAAAAATTCCCGGTTCCAGTTCCTGCCCGTCCGTAAATCCGAGAGCCTTTACATTATGCTCTTTCATGCAGAGAAGCGTGCGCTTCATGCCCGCAAAGTCCATAACGGCGCGTGCACCGCGGCATACACGGTGAAGTTCGTCGCGCATCAGCGTATAGTCGGTATAAAGCAGGGGTTCGCATTCCGCGCCGTTTATCAGAAGCGTATCGGCGCCCGGCGCCAGTTTCATATAGGAGGGGAATCCGGCGCCGCCCGCACCGACGATGCCTGCTTCCCGCATAATTTCTTTCAGTTCCATGTTTTCACCCGTCCTTAGTCCACAATACCGACAATCACGGCGTCGGTCGGTGCCGAGGGATTATGCAGTGCCAGTCGCGCACCGCTCCCGACGGTAATCAGCACGGTTTCGCCGATACCGGCGCCAACGCTGTCCACGCAGATAAGATATTTGTCGGTAAGGTTGTTATTTTCGATCAACTGCACCTCAAGAAACTTGCTGCCGACAAGCGCGTCCTGTTTTCTTGTGGATACGATATTATCTCTTACGATTCCCTTTAACATGATGTTACTCCTTTACCACGGTTACCGTTGAACCGTTTCCGAGTCCGACCGCATTGGCGTCGTCGGTGTCAATATGCATTTCGAGGCGGAACGCCTTGTCAACGCGCACCTGCACGTCATAGAAGCGCGTGCGCCGTGTTCCCACTGCGTCCACCGTCACCGTATCGCCGTCTTTCACGCCGAAGCGCTCCCCGTCGGCGGGCGACATGTGAATATGGCGGTTGGCGATAATGCAACCCTCTTTCAGCGTCACGACGCCGCACGGCCCGATAATGGTAATCGGTGCGCTTCCGGCCAGTCTGCCGGATTCGCGGACCGGCGGTTTTACTTTCAGAACATAGGAATCCGTGCAGGAAATTTCCACCTGCGACGCGCGGCGTTCGGGGCCGAGCACGCGCACCTTTTCAATCGGGCGCAGTGAAGGGCCGACGATGGTCAGCGTTTCCTTACAGGCATACTGCCCCGGTTGCGACAGTTCTTTCAGCGGCGTCAATGTGTATCCCTTGCCAAACAGCGTTTCCACGTCTTCATGCGTCAGGTGAATATGGCGATTGGAAACGCCGACGGGAACCGTGTTTTCCGCCGCTTCTTTCGCGGCAGACTGCCCGCCCATTTCCGCAATGACCTTTTTCACCATATCAAGAATGAAATCGTCCTGCATACCGTATGTACCTCTTTGTTTCTTCCGGCGCCTGCCGGATACCGAATTTCCGGATCATATAGACCGGATAATCAACGACTGTCTGCCGAAAATCCGGACATAAGTCGGGATAAGTTTCGGATAATTGCCCTGTAGGCATATAAACCGGCATCGGCGCGTCCGATCGCGCCGCGGCGGAACGCTCCTGCCCGGAGAAAGGCCGATGCCTTTCTCCGCAGGAACAATGATGTCCTTCGATTATTTGATCGAGGGCAGAAGTTTTTCCACGTCGGCAT
>ULRP01048212.1_pt1 | contig 11249 bp, 7 predicted proteins | sample 1955521 | NCBI WGS metagenome assembly ULRP01 (sample SAMEA4835685, study PRJEB28245) | human gut metagenome | biome: gut microbiome; material: fecal sample | place: Denmark | collected 2008
TAGGAAGCGCCGTAGCGTTTTATATAAAATAATGGACAAACTATTTTATATGATGAGGGGTATTGGGGCACTATATGAATGGTGTGTCCCTTCCAGCACTTCTCACTTCTAACTATAACTAGAAGTAGCCTATATCCAGTTTATATGAAAACGAAATACCAGTCACTCATTCCTGCTTTCCAATTTATACTTTCGACCACAATCCAGTTTAATTATTTTCTATATATGACCTATTCCCAGCCGGAACAAGGAGTGGTATAATGCATAATATAAACAAAGTATAAATTGGAACTTTAGAATTTGGCGTCTACCGTTTAGGACTCACAGGGGCTTATAAGAAATACCCCCAAACGCATCTGGAGTTCCTGTTTTAAACCGCATGTATATTTGCAAACAATTGTTTATCCCCCCCGAAAAATTTCACCTTTAGATGGGTGGGCGGCGTACCGTAAACCCGAAAGAAACGGATTTCCGCTTCCTCATCGGAAATACTGACTCTTTTGAAAACATGCACCATGGATTTGTTTCCTGCAATCAGTATTTCCTTAGGAGCCTCTACAATGAATGCGCGGAGGTTCTCTTAGAAAGGTTCGATGATTCATGATCCAAAAGTCCTATTGTCTCCGCTCTCTCGGTGACATAGAAAACTGCATCCGTCTTTTTGCAGCCTCCTATGTCCCGGGAAAGCAGTCTATCCTGATCTCCATATATACGCACTGGAATAAGCCGGAAACGATCCGCGAGATGATCCGGCTTTTTTGTGATGCCTTTCCCGAGGCAGAGATCGCCGGCATGACGACCGCCGGCGGCATCGATCATGGCCGCATGCGTCTCCATCAGACTGTCGTCACCATTCAGTTCTTTGAAAAGAGTGACGTACACACCGCCATCTATGACTTTTCCCAAGAGCCCATGGAAGACCTCGGGGAAAAAGCACGAAGCTTCTGCCAAAGGCAGAAAGACCTCTCTGCGCTCCTTCTGCTGATGACACAGCGCTACTACGACTTCGAGCCCTTTTTGACCGCGCTCGACAAGCTGGGAAAGGACATCCCCATATGCGGCGGGTATGCCCATACCTATCGGAATGAAGATGGCATCTATGTCTTCACCAAGGATGCCATTCTTTCCCGCGGTATCCTTCTTGTCACCTTTTCCGGCGACGTAAAGGTCATGACAACGAGCGTCATGGGCTGGCAGCCCCTCGGACGCACCATGACCATCACAGCGATAGACGGCCCGCTCGTCATCCGCTCCCTCGATCACAAGCCAGCGGCTTATTTTTATCAGAAATATCTTCACAGCACGGATTTCGGAAAAAGCGAGCTGCTCTTCCCTCTCGTCAGAAGCAGGCATCAGGTACAGCTCTCCATTCTCCCGCTCGAGCATCGAAGCGACGATGCGCTTCAGACAAATGTTTTCAGCCACGTCGGCGATCAGGTGCAGATGGCTTACGGCGACCCCGATCAGGTCATCCTCTCCAGCCGCGAAGCACTTGGCCGTATCGAGCGCTTTGCCCCCGAAGGGATGCTCCTCATCTCCTGTGTCACGCGGCGTTACTACCTGAAGGAGGATGTCAATCAGATCTTGTCTGCCTACAGCGACTTCTGTGTCGCGCCCGGCGGGTACGTGAATGGCGAGCTCATCCGCATCGATGGAAAAACACAGGCGACCAATATGACCCTCATCTCCGTCTGCTTCCGCGAAGGCGAGGCTCCCCTCGTGGCTGCGACGAGGAAGCCGCATGCCCCCGTCGTCCTTGGGGAAGCGCTCTCTACGATCCAGCGACTCGCGACCTTCGTCACGGAAACCACGAAAGAACTCGCAGAGACACAGAAACAGCTTTCCTTCGCTGCCAGCCACGACAGCTTCACCGGTCTCCTCAATCGTGGCTCGATCGAGGAAATGCTCTGCCGCTGCCATGAAGATGCCAGTGCGCGTCAGCTCGCCTTCTCCGCGCTCATGATCGACCTCGACACCTTCAAGCATATCAATGATACCTTCGGTCACGCCAAAGGGGATGAGGTGATCTGCGAAGTCGCAAGTATCCTGAAACACATGATCCGTCCGACCGACTTTGCCGGCCGCTGGGGCGGCGACGAATTCGTCATCCTCCTCCCCGGCACCACACTCGAGAGCGCGCTCATCGTAGCGAGCCGTCTGCAGAAGGCCTTCCAGCGTATCCAGCTCCCCGACCGCTCCTTCCTCACCGCCAGCATCGGCTGCACCACCGCCTCGCCGGAAGAGACCGAGGCGGGCTTCTACAAGCGCATGGACGATGCCCTCTACCTCGCCAAAGAAGGCGGCAGAAACCGCATCATTCTCCTCGATGCCGAGCATCAGGTGAAAGAGGTGACGCAAGACTAGTGACTAGTGACTAGTGACTAGTGACTAGGGACTAGGGACTGGGGACTGGGGACTGGGAGACATCAGACATCAGACATCTGACGTCTGATGTCTAACGTCTCAAGCGGACATCGCCTTATTCATACTCCGCGGCGCTTCTATATTTTTATGCGCCGTACCAGCACTCCTCACTCCTCACTCGAGCAGAGCTTTCATTCATAATCCAGAGGCAGTACCAGCCCTTCACGCATCGTCATTTCGAGCGAAGCGAGAAATCCTTGTCATTCGCGGCGAGGGACCGACGCTTCCCCACATGTGCCGCGCTGTTCCGCTTTCCACATCTGTCTTTCATACCGCCGGTGCCCTATCCGCCCCTACGGGGCACCTTCCTCTCAAGGGGAAGGCTATTAAGTTAAGCGGCAGATCATCCTTGGCTCCCCATCGGGGGAGCTGCCCGGAGGGCTGAGGGGGCTACGTAGCGGTATTGCCTGAAAATGTTGGAATATCGATAGCATCAGACTATTCAACATGGAGCGTTATACCGTTAGCATGCCCCTATTGCCTTCGGCACTTCCCCCGAAGGGGGAAGCAAGTCGTTACAGCGCTAACATTTTCCTTAACTTAATAGCATTGCCCTCAAGGGGAAGGCTGACGATACGAGGAAAACTTGGTATCAAGAGACCTTCGGGCATCGCCCCGTTTCGTCATCCTGAGCGGAGAGAAACGTCGTATGTGAGATAACGAATGCCAGAACAGCTGCGACCTGAGCCGAAGGATCTCGGCGAAGCCGCTACCTTCACTCCTCACTCCTCATTCCTCATTCGAGCAGAGCTTTCATTCATAATCCAGAGGCAGCACGCCCCACGGGCTAACCCTGAAACCCTATTTTTCCAAAGAAGGAACCCTTATGAAACCGTACTCATATACCATTTCCAAGCCCTCTGAGATCGGAGGCGTCATCAGTGCCTTTCGTTCCCTTGGCGCGAAAGGATGCTCCCTTCTGATCTCTATCTTCACCGCCTACACGAAGAAAGAAGGCCTTCAGGAGATGGTGGATGCACTGTCTCTATCCTTTCCGGAGGCAGAGATCTCCGGGATGACGAGCAGCGTATGCATCGAGCAGGGCGTGAACCGCACCAAAAAGATCATCATCCTTTTCGAAGTCTTCGAAAAGACATATATCCACACGATCTGCTTCGACCATGAACCAGGGAAGGAAGAGGCCGTCGGATGTGCAGTGATGAGCGAAATCACTAAGATTTCTGAGCCCCTCTGCGGCATCGAGATCCTGGCTTCTCAGAGCGATGACCGTTTCTCTGACTTTACGCCCTTTCTGAACGTACTGACGCGCGAGCTGCCGACGACGCTCCCCGTCTGGGGCGCGCTCGCAGACTCCCAGACATGGCCGGATCATACCTATGTTTTTTCCAAGAACTACATCTCCAGCGCGGGACTTGCCATCCGCGTCTATACGGGTGAGATCTCCATCATGCTCAACCATGTCCTGGGCTTCCGCCCGCTCTCTCGTCCCCTGACTGTGACCGCGATGGACGGCCCTATGGTCATCAAAGAGCTCGACCACAAGCCTGCGGTCTACTACTACGATAAATACATCCACACCCCTGATTTTCAGGAGCAGTCGCTTCCCTTTCCGCTGCTCCAGCTGGCAGATGGCTATGTCCATGCACACTTGCCGCAGGGACGCACGCTCGATGGCGGCATCCTTTTCAATATCCGATGCACCGTCGGCACAGAGATGCGCCTTTCCTACGGCGACCCGGAGCTGATGCTCGCAGAAACGAAGAAGATCTGGGAGCAAATGCATGCGTTCGGAGGCGAAAGCGCGCACATTCTCTCCTGCGCCGCGCGCTACCAGTTCCTCAATAAGAACCTCGGCGACGTCCTTGCCAATTACAACCATGTCACCCCTTCCTTCGGCATCTACGCCCATGGAGAAATATACCGCGCCGGGCAGCGTCTCGTCGCCGCCCATCTGACGGGAAATGTCGTCGTCTTCCGCGAAGCAGCACAGGCGCAGCAAAAGGATGTCTCCTATAACCCCGTCCACCTGACGCAGCACATGACCCATCTCCTGCAGATGGCGACCTTCGTCAGCACCGCCATGAAAGAGCTGGAAGAGACGAAAGACGCTCTCCAATTCGCTGCGACCCACGACAGCCTCTCCGGTCTTTTCAATCGCGGTGCGATGGAAAAGTACCTCGCCCAGTACGTCAAAAACAATGCGGGGATCGGGATGCCGCTGTCTGCCATCATGATCGATCTCGATCATTTCAAGGAGATCAATGATACCTATGGCCACTCCATCGGCGATGCCGTCATCCGCACCCTTGCCGATCTCATGAAGAAGCACACCGCAGGCAGAGGCTACGCTGGCCGCTGGGGCGGTGATGAATTCCTCATCATTCTTCCCGGCTCCACGCTGGAAACGGCGGAGACGCTCTCCATCCACATGAAGGATGACCTTCTCCACGCCCATGTCCTCCCGGACGATTCCCCCGTCAGCGCCAGCTTCGGTGTCACCATCGCCCGTCAGGGTGAGCTCGAGCAGAGCTTCTACAAGAGGGTCGATAACGCGCTCTATACCTCCAAGGAAAACGGAAAGAACCGCATCACCATCTTCGATGCCAATGGAACAGCAAAAGCTCTGACGATGCAGGAGACGGGTGACCTGTGACTAGGGATTAGGGATTAGGGATTAAGGTGGCGGCTGCGCCGCAAATATATATGAGGCGATGCCCGAAAGTAGTATTCAAGTCACCAGTCACTCGAGCCTCCTAATCCCTAGCCACTAATCCCTAGCTACTAATCATCCCTGCTTTCAAACTTTAGTAGAAAGAAATTAGGGATGTGCCGACGTCTAATGTCAGGTGTCTCTCATGTCCGATGTCTCATGTCTCATGTCTCATTTTTCCCATGACAAGTAAAAACCGTCAGGCTCTGAGCCTGACGGTTTTTGTAATGCCATAATTACCAGTTTCTGAACTTAGCTGGCGGGTTGTAAAGACCGCCGGACCAGTCCACAAGGTCCTTCATATTCTTGGCAGCGAGGAGGTCGCGTGTCGCCTGAGACGGATCGATGTCGAAATCCTCCGGCAGCTTGACGATGCCTTCCTTTCTGAGCTTCTTGGTGATCTCCGGATCTTCGAGCTTGCCGACTTCCGTCTTGCCTGCTACCGCACGGATCGCATTCATGCGTTCTTCCATGTTGTGGCACTTGTGGAGGTAAGCGATGCCGACTTCGGAAACGATGTGGGTGAGGTCATCGGAGTAGATCATGATAGGTTCGAGATCAAGGTTTGCATTCTTCTTCAGAGCGACGGCGTCGAGCTGATCGACGAAGCCCGGGAAGCCTTTTTCAGAGACGGTCGTGATCATCTGGACGACGAGCTTCTTGCCGCGGTTGCGGTCGCCCATGAGTTCGTAGCGGTTCGCCACTTCTTCGCCCGCTTTTTTCCATGCCGGGGTGACATGACGGCGGCCTTTGGCATCGCAGCCCATGTTCGGAGCGCCGCCGAAGCCTGCGACATTGTTCTTGGTCGCAGTGGAAGAGTTGCCGAAGCGGTCGATCTGCATGGTGGAGCCGATGAACATATCAGCGGCATAGTGACCGGCAGCCTGGCAGAAGGCACGGTTTGAACGCATGGTGCCATCCGGGCCGACAGCGAAAACGTCGCTTCTGGCTTTGATGTATTCTTCCATGCCGACTTCCGAGCCGAAGGAGTAGATGGCCTGCGCCCAGCCGGTCTCAATGGCCGGGATCAGGGTCGGATGCGGGTTCAGTACCCAGTGGGTGCAGATCTTGCCGCGCAGTCCCAGAGATTCACCGAAGGTCGGGAGCAGCAGCTCGACAGCAGCGGTATCGAAGCCGACGCCGTGGTTCAGGACTTTGACGCCATATTCTTCGTAAATGCCGCGGATCGCCATCATAGCCTTGAGGATACGTTCATTCTGGATCTTTGCCGGATCTCTGGTGAAGAGCGGGTTCAGCATGTATGGTGTCGGGCTTTCGATGACGAAGTCGACCCAGTCAGCCGGGATATCGACACGCGGGAGCTTGTCAACGATCTGATTGACCTGGAAAATGACGATGCCCTGATTGAATTTCGTCGCTTCGACGATCGCCGGGGTGTCCTCTGTGGAAAAGCCGGTGTAAATGTTGCCGGCTGCATCCGCATAGTCAGCGCAGACGAGGGAAACTCTCGGCACGAGGTCGATGAAGTAGCGAGAATACATTTCAAGGTAGGTATGGATAGCGCCGAGTTCGACACCGTCATTCTGGACCATCTGCGCCAGACGCTTGCCCTGGCTGCCTGCATAAGCGAAGTCCAGCTTTCTGGCGATGCCTTTATCAAAGACATCCAGATGCTCCGGAATGGAGAGGGTGGACTGGATCATATGAAGATCATGCACTTTGGACGGATCCACCTTGCAGAGCTCTTTCGCGAGGAAATCCGCCTGTTTCTGGTTATCGCCTTCGATATTGACTTTATCGCCCGGGCGAAGGACCGCTTCAAGGACTTTGACGGTATTGGCTGCGTCAACAATCTTTCCCTCTGCATACGGAGCGGCAGCTGCAATGCGTGCTGCGGTATCGTCTCCTCTGGTGTGCCAGTTCTTATTGCATGGTTTGATTTCTAACATGAATGGACTTCCTTTCAATAAAAATAGGGTTGTACAGAAATAAGTATATAAGTATACAGGTTTTCATTATTATTTTTGTTGTTTCTTCCCTATCATAACAAATAGGGGCGGTAAGAGGAAAGGGGGATTGGGAGCTAGTGACTGGTGACTGGTGACTAGTAGCTAGGGATTAGGGATTAGGGGCTGGTGACTGAAATGCCGCTTTCGGGCATCGCCCCATATATACGCGGCGAATCCGCCACCTTCATTCCTAATTCCTCATTCCTAATTTCTCATGCAAGCGAATCTTTCATCCGCGATCTATGGGCGAGCTCCCATGGGCTAACCCCGGATCTTTTTAGAAAATCATCGCGGTAGCGAAGTAGAAGACAGAGGGGAAGAGAAGGCAGCCGAGACCGGTGAAGAAGGTCGCGGTCATAGCGCAGTAGGGAACGAGCTTCGGATTGACCGCTGCGATGCCTGCGGCAGTGCCGGAGGTGGTGCCCATGATGCCGCCGAAAGCCATGGCAGACTGCGGATTATTGATGGAAAGCGGTTTAGCAACGAATGGGGTGACGACCATGACGAGGACGGATTTCACAACGCCGGCAGCGATGGAGATGGCGATGACTTCAGAGGACGCGCCGAGAGCCGCGCCAGTGACAGGCCCGACAACGAAGGTCGCAACGCCTGCCCCGATGGTGACCATATCGACCACACTGGTATAGCCGAGCGGATACGCAACAGCGATGCCTGCGACGAGGCAGATGAATTCACCGATGAAGAGGGAGGCGACACCTCTCCAGCCCACCTTTTTGATCTCGCGAAGATCCGCGCCAAAAGCGGTGGAAACGATAGCAAAGTCGCGGAACATAGCGCCGCCGACCAGACCCATGCCGGCAAAGAGCGGAACGTCTGCAATCCCCTTGCTGCCGCCGGTCATTTCACCGCCGATGTATGCGAGGACAAGCCCCAGGAAAATGGCGATGGCGCTGCCATGGACACGACCCTTGGTGAGCGCGCCCAGCTTGAATGAAACATACATAATGACGCCGAGAAGCAGGAAGCCGAAGATCATGCCGTTCTTGACGAAAAGTTTGGTAATCATTGCTGCGATATCCATAATGAAATTATCTCCTTATCTCCGGAAATCCCGCTCAAGCAAAGGAAAAGAAAATATCGGTCATGCTTGAAACGCGGTTTCCTCTAAGCGACCACGAAGCCCTTGCGTGCTGCATACATTTTTTGTGACTAGTGACTAGTGACTGGTGACTAGTCACTGGGGATTCGGAATCCGCTCCTTACTCCTAACTTCTCACTTGCTATGTGCCAAGCTGTCTTCTGCCACAGTTTCCTTCTGTTTCTTACCAGAGAGGACAGGGATCATGAGGAAGCCGATCGCAACCGCCAGAAGACCGCCGAGGATGGCGACCACACCGCCGGAAAGGGCAGCTGCTACGTTCTGGATGGAGCTCATCGCTACAACGACCGGGATGTACATCGCAGACCACCATTTGATGCCCTGTTCTTCCGGCGCTTTCATGATGCCTTTCTGCTGCGCCCAGGTGGAAATGATGATAAGGAACAACATCGCGAAGCCGACGCCGCCGATGTTTGCCTTGACGCCCAGAAGCGCGCCCAGTATATCGCCGATCACATTGCCTGCCATATAGCAGCCTGCCAGAAGTGCTACACCGTAAATAACCATAATACTCTTCCTTTCTTTTGCTGAAACCACTTGTCTCTATCAAAAGCTCCTCCCATTCACGAGCGGAGGGAGCTTAGGGAAATCTCCCCCTCCTTCTTGTCATTTGTTATAATAGAGGGAGCATACGGATCTCCTGTTCATCTTCCTTTCGCCATTAGTATACCTGACAGCTTTCCCGAAAAGAAATTTTTAAGGGTAAGATGCAAATGGCAACGGGTAACATGCATTAAAAATAAATGTATTCTGCGATTTATTATTATAATCTATCATTTATACATCTTTTATAGATCATTCTGTATCAATGCATGACAGATCACGGAGCGCCGCATCACCGGCTCTCACAGCCGACGAGCGCCCCCGAAAACTTCAAGCAAAAGCGATCAGAAAGCAGACCTCTGATCTCTCCCTCCTCACATTCCCGGCAAAGCGAGGTGCCCTATGAATACATCCTGGATCATCGGCGTACAGCACGTCTGGTTTGGTATCTCCATCTTCCTCCTGCTGCTCCTTCTTGTCAGCCGCACGCTCTTTTTCCGCGAAGCGATCCTTGCCAAGCAGTTCAGCCGGAGGCATCTCGTTCTCTTCATCGTGATCTTCTCCCTGATGGCGCTCTGCGGCTCATACTGGAATGTCTCAGCGGGCGGCGGCATCATGAATTTCCGCGCTGTCGGCATCATGCTCGGCGGCTTCGTCGGCGGTCCGATCGTCGGCACCATTGTCGGATGTATCGCAGGCATCCACCGCGCCCTCTTCTTCGACACGGACGCGGCCTTCATCCACGGCGGGCTCTCCATCCTTCAGGGCATCGCCGCCGGCTATCTGGCGAACCCGCTGAAAAGCCACCATCACAATCTCTGGTCATGGAGCTTCTTCTATGCCGGCATTTTGGAGGTCCTCTTCTGGCTCTTCTTCGCCTTCTTCACCTGGCCGGAGACCGTCGCACATCCGAATGATTTCTTCGACCTGTGGCTGCCGATCCTCATCACGAATACCATCGCTGTCAGTCTTTTCTACATGGTGCTTGAATTCTACACGCACCAGCGCGATACAGAAAAATCAGAAACGACAAAGACGACCTTCGAAGCCGTAAATACCCTTTTCTCCGCACTCCACGATGGTTTCAACGGCTTCAATGTATCAAAAGCCACAGAGATCGTGACGGCGTCTCTCCCCTCCCTCATCTGGACCGCCATCATATATAAAGATCAGATCTATACGCGCACGGCATACAAAACCGAAGCAGACCGCAATCAGGGCGATGCGGAGATCGCCATCCTGCAGCTGCAGAAATCCCTTCCGCCCATGCCGCATCTCACCTCCCTTCCCATCTGCTACAAGGGTGAGACTGTCGGCACCCTCATCGCCGCCAAAAGCAAAGGGGAAAACTTCACGAACATGGGCAATGAATTTCTCTCCGGCATCTGTCACCTGCTCGAAGCCATCTATGAGTACGACAAGATGAAGGAAGAGGAAAATCTTCTCGCCGAAGCCGAGATCCGCGCTCTTCAGGCACAGATCAATCCACACTTCCTCTATAACACGCTGAATACCATCAGCTACTACGTCCGAAGCGATCCGGACAATGCGAGAAAGCTCATCAGCTACCTCTCCGACTATTTCCGCCATAGCCTCAGCAACCCGTCGAAATTCATCCCGCTCTCCGAAGAGCTGCACGTCATCGAGTGCTACACCGAGCTCGAGCGCGCCCGTTTCGGCGACCGCCTCTCCATCACCTATGATTTTCCCAAGGACAAGCTGGAAGAGATCCAGGTCCCGCCGCTTCTCCTCCAGCCGCTCGTCGAGAACGCCATCGTCCACGGCATCTTCAAGCGTCCTGAGGGCGGCCGCATCAAGACCGGCCTCATTGAGCACAAGGACTATTTCAAGGTCTACGTCTACGACACCGGCATCGGTATCCCCAAAAGCAAGCTGAAAAAGCTGCTTATCGATCACAAGAGACGCGACCACATCGGTCTCATCAATGTCCACCAGCGCCTGCTCTCCCTCTTCGGAGAAAAGAGCGGCCTCCATATCGTCAGCCGTGAAAACAAAGGCACTCTTGTCTTCACCAACATTCCGAAGATAGAAAGCAGGAGACCCGCTCCCCCCGCCGCCATAGAAAAAGTCGCTGCGACAGGACAGACGATCCGTATCACAAATGCATGAGCGGGCAGCTGGTGACTGGTGACTAGGAATTAGTAGCTAGGGATTAGGAATCTCAAGTAACTGGTGACTAGTGACTAGTGACTGGAATGCCAGCTCATGGCATCGCCATTATTTATGCTTCGCGGCGCATTTCGTCATCCTGAGCGGAGTGAAATGTCGGATGTTCGATCATGTAAAGGCGGAACAGTGAGAACTGAGTCGAAGGATCTGGCACCGCACCTCCATTTCGCATTTCTTATTTTTAATTTCTCATTCAAGCGAGGTTTTCAAACGTAATCAAAGGACAGTACGCCCCAAGGGCTAAGTTTGAAAGCAGGGATGAGTAGTTAGTAGCTAGTGACTAGAGTGACTAAATACCACCTTCGGGCATCGCCCCGTTTCGTCATCCTGA
>ULRP01065112.1_pt1 | contig 11193 bp, 14 predicted proteins | sample 1955521 | NCBI WGS metagenome assembly ULRP01 (sample SAMEA4835685, study PRJEB28245) | human gut metagenome | biome: gut microbiome; material: fecal sample | place: Denmark | collected 2008
AGCAGAGGGTCACAGGTTCGAGCCCTGTAGGTCCCATTTAACTGAATAGTTATTATGCCGGCGTGGCGGAATTGGCAGACGCCCGGGACTTAAAATCCCGTGGGATTAACTTCCCGTACCGGTTCGACTCCGGTCGCCGGCATTTGGAAACATCACTAAGGTGGTGTTTTTGAAATTTAAAAACAATATTGTGAATTGGTAATGTACTGATTTACAGGATGCGCTGGTAGCTCAGCTGGATAGAGCACTTGGCTACGGACCAAGGTGTCGGGGGTTCGAATCCTCTCTGGCGCGTTTTATAACCTGTCGACATGACAGGTTTTTTTATTTGATATTGCATTTATATAAAAAAGGAAATCGTATGAATAATAAGAAAAAAACCATAAAAGTAATATTTTGTATTGCAGTTGTACTGCTGATGTTTTTTATTTTGTATAGGATGTTCAGGGATTCCTATGAAGACATTGTGGACAGTTTGTCTAAAACGAATATGTATATATTTGCCGGAATGGTATTGTTGGGAAATTGTTATTATCTGATTGATGCGGTTGTATATTATGGTATTACAGTCAGACAGGGTATTAAAATTAAATTTTCCAAGTTTATACCGATTGCATATATGAGTATCTTTTTTAATGTTACATCATTTGGTGCAGGTATTAAACCTGCTCAGATTTTGTTTCTCCATAAGAATGGTGTCGATACCGGAACAGCCTGTAGCATAACTATGATGCCATATATTTTTCACAAAACAGTTATTGTTGTATATGCTGTAATTATGCTTATTCTTAACAATAATTTCGTAGTAACAAATTTTTCAAGTTCATTCAGATATATGTATATGGGTGTGGGACTAAGTATTGCCATAATTGTATTTATGATACTTTTGTGTTCTGCAGAATGGTTTCATAGACTTGTATGCAAAATACTTGATGCGACACTTGGAAAGACACGTTTTAAAGAAGTTAATGAAAAAATCAAGACACAGATTGTTCTTTTAAGGGAAGCAACAGTAAAGATTATTAAAAAGCCGGCAGCGTGGATTTCTTTGACGCTGATTGATGCTTTAAAGATGAGCTGCTGGTATGTAATCCCGACGCTTGCAATCTATGCACTGGGAGGAGATTTAGGCGGTGTAAGTTTTGCACAGGGCCTTACCGTAACGTCTCTTATGCAGCTTTTGATGGGGGTACTTCCTACATCAGGTGGCGTAGGCTCTCTTGAAGTAGTTTTTTCGGTGCTTTTTGCGGCTGTATTCGGAAAAGTAGTAGCAGGATCAAGTATGGTACTTTACAGACTTTCTACTTATTATATTCCTTTTTTGTTCAGCCTTGTTATGATGGCATTTATAGGGAAAGGTTTAAGAAAAATGAAAAAGGCTGAAGAAGAAAAGAAAAAGACAGAGTTGGATTATGACAATATAAGAATATAAAAATTAAAACGAATGGGAAGCAATGCCCATTCGTTTTTTTTATATTATTTGTAGAGAAAAAAGTCCTATAACGAAAATAGCGAGTGACCTAAAAGGTCACTCACTATTTTCATGAGGGGAGTATAAATAATTAATAAGGGGTTGTAAGAAGCTTCCGTTGCTCCTTACAAGTGTTATAATATACTATTCTGTCGAAAAATGCAATACCTTTTTTGAATTTTTTTTAAAAAATTTTTTAATACTTAAATGTAACAATAAAAACCGCATGAATACACTATAATATATGGGTGAGGTAGAGGAATATGCTTAGATTTGAACTGATTAATTCCAAAGAAATGGATAAGTATGTGGGAAACAAACATGCTATGATAATTGATGTAAGAGATAAAACAGAGTTTAATGAGATGCACATTACGGATGCCGTTAATATTCCAATAGAAAAGCTTGAAGCGATGTATGACAAAATGCCTAAGGATTTTATCTATGTACTTTACTGTAATGGCGGGGGGACAGGAATACTTGCGGCTAAAGAGCTTTTTGACAGAGGACATATAACCAGGGCATTACTTGGAGGCATTAATGCATATGACGGAAATTATATTGAATCGGAATAAACCATTGACATTATAAGGATAAAAAGAATATAGTTAATACAGTTTAGAAAATAAGATAGGATATATACGATGAGAACATTCCCAATTATTCTGCCATGCCATTTTGGACTTGAGGCAGTTTTAAAGAGAGAAATTAATGATTTAGGATATGATATAGAACAGGTCGAAGATGGACGTGTTACAATCCTTGGAGATGCGGATGCGGTATGCCGTACTAATATTTTTTTAAGAACAGCAGAAAGAGTTCTGATATGCGTAGGAAGATTTAAGGCATTTACATATGATGAGCTGTTTGAAAATGTAAAAGCGTGTCCATGGGATGAATTTATTCCGGAGGACGGCAGGTTCTGGGTAACAAAAGCAAGTACGGTGAACAGTACGCTTTACAGCCCTTCAGATATACAGTCAATAGTGAAAAAAGCTATGGTGGAGAAACTTAAACAGACATATGACAAGGAATGGTTTGATGAAAGCGGAGCAGATTACCCTGTAAGAGTATTTATCAATAAAGATGAAGTAACAGTCTGTCTTGATACAACGGGAGATTCACTTCATAAGAGAGGTTACAGGATTAAGGCCGGAAAAGCACCTATATCAGAGACTCTTGCAGCGGCTCTTATATTGATGACACCTTGGAGAAAAGACAGAATACTTGTAGATCCGTTTTGCGGAAGCGGAACTTTTGTTATTGAAGCCGCAATGATTGCAGCCAATATTGCACCCGGTATGAACAGGGAGTTTACCGCAGAAAAATGGACAAATTTTATTGAAAAAAAATTATGGTATGATGCGGTAAGTGATGCTGAAGACGAGATAAATACCAATATAGATACAGATATACAGGGATATGATATTGACCCTGAGGTGGTCAGAACAGCCAAGGAGAATGCTGTCAGGGCAGGTGTTGAGAAACTGGTTCATTTTCAGGTAAGACCTGTGAGTGAGCTGTCACATCATGGCAAATACGGATTTATCATTACCAATCCGCCTTATGGCGAAAGACTTGAAGAGGCTGCCACACTTCCTGCTATATATTCGGACCTGGGAAGACAGTTTGCTTTGCTTGATACATGGTCAGCATATATGATTACGTCATACGAAGATGCGGAAAAATATATCGGACGTAAGGCGGATAAGAACAGAAAAATATATAATGGAATGATAAAAACATTTTATTATCAGTTTTTGGGACCAAAACCACCTAAAAGAAATAAAACTATGGGAGACTGAACGTGAGACCTGGAAAAAAGTTTTACTTGTATATTATCTTTGCCATTGCTTTGATTTTTGTTGCCAGATTTGTAATAACGTCAAGACATGCAAAGATTGTTAAAGGCCAGACTGTCATTGAGAAATCGTCTGACTGGAATTACGTAATTGCCAATTATGTTAATATGACAGGCATCAAAATGTCTGTAGACGGAAGTCCGGTTAATGTTACACAGGAAAAAATATATATGGATGATAAACGTAATATAATGGTTAATTACAATATCCTTAAAGATACGATATCCTGTGCATCCAACAGATATTATAATACCATGCTTGTACTTGAAAAGAGTGCCAACAGGCTTATTTTTACGGCAGGCAGCGATACCGTAAGCGTTAACGGCACGGATGAAAAGATGGCTGTCTCAGTTGCTATGGTAGACAATGATATATATGTTCCGCTCAGGTTTATTTGTGAAAAATTTAACTATGATTACAAATGGAATTATGAACAGAACTGTATTGAGATAAGCAATAAAAAAAGCGGTGAAAAGATATACCCGTATTGTTATGATTACAGAAAAGACGGGAAGGTAACCACAGTACGCAATCAGGAAGATTTTGGTACATGCTGGGCATTTGCCAGTCTTACGGCATTGTCATCTACTCTTTTACCGGAACACAGGTTTGAATTTTCAGCAGATCATATGAGCTTTCATAATGGTTATAATCTGGGACAGATGGATGGTGGCGAATATACAATGTCCATGGCATACCTTGCGGCATGGAAAGGACCGGTTCTTGAAGTGGAAGACCCTTACGGAGACGGACATTCTCCGGATAATCTTAAAGCCGCAGTACATGTCCAGGAAATGCAGATAATCGGAAGCAAGGATTACAATGCAATTAAAGAGGCTGTGTTTTTATACGGAGGAGTTCAAAGTTCACTATATATGTCCGTTAACGATGCAGGAGGTAAAAAATCACAGTATTATAATCCGGAGAGCAGTGCATACTGCTATATCGGAATGGAAAAACCTAACCATGATATTGTTATAGTTGGCTGGGATGATTCGTACCCTGCAGATAATTTTGCCACCAAACCGGAACAGGATGGAGCTTTTATCTGTGTGAACAGCTGGGGTGACAAATTCGGCGAGAACGGATATTTTTACGTATCATATTTTGATAGCAACATTGGAATAAGAAATATTGTCTATACGGTAGTTGAAGACAGAAATAATTATGATAATATATACCAGAGCGACGAACTTGGGTGGACAGGCAAAATAGGATATAATCAGGATAGTGCATATTTTGCCAATGTATATACTACAAATAAAGATGAAATTTTAAAGAGCGTTGGTTTTTATGCAATAGGCGAAGATACCGAATATGAAGTGTATTTTATTGAGAATTTTCAAGGAACGGAATCTTTCAATACCAAAAGGCTTGCAGCAAAAGGCCTTTTAAAAAATGCAGGATATTACACTATTAAATTAAATGATGATTTAATTATGAAAAAAGACATCAAATATGCAGTAGTTGTATACATTAAGACTCCTAATTCCGTTCATCCCGTGGCGGTGGAATGTAAGACGGATGTAACAACGGATGTCGTGATTGACGATGGAGAGGGTTACATAAGTGCGAATGGACGAAGCTGGGAAAGAGTTGAAGAGACGCAGAATTGTAATATTTGTTTAAAATTTTATACAGACGATATGGAGTGATTAAGATGATATTTGCAACAACTAATCAAGGAAAAATTAAAGAAATCAAAGAAATATTAGGAGATATTAACGAAGATATTGTTTCGCTGAAAGAAGCAGGAATCGATGTTGATATTGTTGAAAACGGAAAGACTTTTGAAGAGAATGCAATCATTAAAGCAAAGACGATTATGGAAATGACAGGACAGATGGTTCTCGCCGACGATTCCGGGCTTGAAGTGGATGCCATGGACAAACAGCCGGGAATATACTCTGCCAGATTCATGGGAAAAGATACTTCTTACGAGGTAAAAAACAGGGCTATTATCGATAATCTTAAAGGTCTTGAGGGCGATAAGAGAAGTGCAAGATTTGTGTGTGCAATAGCAGCAGTATTGCCTGATGGTGAAGTGATTACAACCAGAGGTACAATCGAAGGAATAATAGCGGACGAACCAAAAGGAGAAAATGGTTTCGGATACGATCCTATTGTATATGTGCCGGAGTATGGTATGACCACGGGAGAAATGTCACCTGAACTTAAAAATTCTATCAGCCACAGAGGAAAAGCATTGATGGCGATGAAAAAGATATTAAAGGAAAAATCACTGATATGAAAATACTTATCGTAAGTGATACCCATGGCAAAGATGGTAATTTATTAAGAGCCATAGAAAAGGAAAAACCGGTTTGTAAAATAATACATCTTGGAGATATTTGTGAAAATGTAGATTATATTGAGCATGTGACGGGAATTCCATGCTTTGCGGTCAGAGGCAACAATGACTGGGGGTCTGCCCTGCCTTCCGAGAGCATCGTTATGGTAGGCTGTCACAGGGCCTTTATTACCCACGGACACTATTATAATGTGTATCCTGACGGCAAAAATGAAGATTTAAGGGAACATGCAGAATTTAACGATTGCGATATTGCTATGTACGGACATACTCATATTCCCGAAATCCGTAAAATGGGCAGAATTACCATGCTTAATCCGGGCAGTCTGACATATCCGAGACAGCCGGGACATGATCCTAGTTATATTGTTGCAGAAATCGACGAATCCGGTAATCCTGAGTTTCAGTTAAAGTATTTGTAAATAGAAAAGTCAGCAATGGTGGCAGGCACGGAAGAAGTTATTTATTCTGCCGGAGAAATGATTGTAATGGAGAACCGAAACAAGCAGAAACTCGGAAACATGGCTGATATACCGGTTTACTCAATACCATATCCACAGATTAAAAAGATTGCAGCATTAAAAAATCATATCTGGGGTTTGCAAAAACAGATAAAATGAATTAAAATAAGGTCAGTTGACAAATCTGAACAAAAGTTTCTGGCGTAATATCAGCTTCGCTTGGTGGATTTGATACAATGTCTATGGGACTTAGAATGATAGATCCAGATAATCCAATAAGTGCATTAAATTCAAAGTTGCACCAAAACAAGATTTACAATGCTTTTCAAACTGGTGTTACAGCTTTGGCTGTATTTACTGGAGCTGCATCGGCAACAATGGCTTGTTTTGTTGCTGGAATATTAGTACTTACTAGTGCTGGAATGGTCGCAATTGAAAAATTAAAGTCACAAGATGTGGTTATATCTGCAGATGTATTATCATATGAAGTGCAAAGTAAAAATATAACAGATATATATAAAAGACATGTTAATAAATTGATATACATAACAGTAGGTAAAGAGGTGATAGAAACAACAGAAAATCATCCTTTTTATGTAAAAATAGAGGCTTTGTTGAAGCATCTAATTTATTAGCTGAAGATATTTTGTTAGATGTATATGGTAACCCTGTATTTATAAGTAACATAGAGACAATGGATTTAGATGAACCTAAAGATGTATTTAATTTAAGTATTGAAGATTTTCATACATATTTTGTTGGTAAATCTTGTCTATGGGTTCATAACAAAAATTGTCCACCATATATGAATGAAGACGGAACTTTAAAGCCTAATCAGGAGTATAAAACAGGTGAGCATGATTATGTGTATAAAACAGATGAAAATGGAAATATATGCAGTGTACATGCAGATGAGCTAAAATTAAAAACACATGACGGTAGATTAAAACATAATCCTAATACACCGAATAAACTTGCTGGAGATGATGCAGGACATTTAATTGCAGATAGATTTGGTGGCTCTCCTGATTTAGATAATCTTGTATCACAGGACAGTATATTAAACAGAGCTGTAAGGAAGACAGAAAATTATAACTCAATGGAAAAATCTTGGTCAAAAGCCTTAAATAAAGGGAAAAAAGTCACAGATGTTGATATTAAATTAGAGTATGGTGAGTCAAATAGGCCGTCATCGTTTCAAGTATCATATAAAATAGATGGAGAATTTTTTTCACATATATTTAATCAATAACAGAAAGGAATTATTATGATAAAAGGATTTGAAGAAGCATTTATGGAAGCACAGAGTGGTGCAGTATCTTTAGTATTAGAAATGTTGGAGGATAATTTAAAAGAAATTGATAAAATATATATATATATGTATCAGAATTCAAATCAATTGTTTTGCAATACTTTTTTTTCAAAAGGAGAAAAAATTATAAGAACAAATGAACTAATAGAAGATTATTTAGTATCTCAATATTTAAAATGCGCAACGGATGATTTAAAAAATATTATAAAAATATGTCAAACATACGAAATGAAATGCCCACATGAATTCAAATTAATATATGATGTCAATAATGGTAAGTTTGATTCGGAATATAAATATGACGAGGTTGAGGCAAAAGATGGTATAGAATATGTATATATGGATTGGAGATCTGAAATTGGAAAAAAAATAAGTAGTACAATGGAGGCTTAACATTGATACAGGAAAAACAACAAATAGATGAAATTATTGCTAATTCGCAAGTAGCCTTTATGAATGGAAAGTATTATGAAGCTTACAATCAAGCTTAAGAAGCAATATCTATTGATCCTAATTGTGCAGATGCATATCAATGTGCTGCTAATGTATGTATGTCTCTTGAAAGATATGAAGATGCGATTGAGTACTACCAGAAGGCTGTAAAGTGTGAACCTAATAATGGTAATAGATATTTTAATCTGGGATATGCACAGGCAACTATTAATAAAATTGCAGATACTATGGTAAGCTTTGCTAAAGCAGATGAATTTGGTGTAAATGAAGATGTAGCAGCACAGATGTATCATATACTAGGAATTATGGATCAACAGTTGGGAAGGTTAGATGATGCACTTATTAACTTAAAAAAATCAGAAATACTGATACCAGCAGATATGGATATTATGAAGCGTAAAGCTACTATATATGGTATTAAAGATGATGTAGTAAATGGTCTTAATGTAGCAAATCAAATGAAACTAATAGCACCATCAGATTACTCTGGTTATCAAGTAGCATATATATTATTAAGACAAGCTAACAGATATGAAGAGGCGTTCAAAGAATTAATATATGCTAGAAAAAACCTTATGGACTTCCCATATGAGTTATGCAGTGATATGGTAAGCTTTGAATTAGCGATGTATGAAAAAGATGGTGATAAAAATCATTTTCTTAAGGGATTGGAATATCTAAAATATTATCTGAAAAAGGAGAAGCCATCTCAAGAGGAAGTAATAGAAATATATTTAGAGACAGCTGAATTGTATTTACAATTGGAGACAGCTGATGAAGTATTGAGTTGTCTAAAGGCTGCAAAAGAACCGGTATTTTCATATAATAATGGTATTTTATATTATGAAAAGGAATATATATAAACAGCCATACTATCTAAATATGGGCTAATATCATTCGATTTTATGCTATATATTGTGGTTTTATAGAGTTTTTGGAAAAAATAATAATTCGTTGTCGCTTATTTGTCGCTTAAATTGACAAATCAATGCTAAACGATACTAAAAGATAAGCGACAACTATTTTGCAATTCTTAAAGGCGTGCAGTGTGGTACGTCTTTTTCTGTATCGTTTTTGGTAGTGTGGAACAATACCATGTCAATGGCTTGCATTGCCTTGACTTCATTTTCAGCAAATACATGACTGTAAGTGTCAAGTGTTGTTTTTGTGGTGCTGTGTCCTAATCTGTCGGAAATAACCTTTGCCGTGATATTGCTATTGATAAGCAATGAAGCGTGCGTGTGTCGTAATGAATGCAAGTGTATTTCCGGCAAGTCTGCCTGTCTGCATAACTTTTTCAGTTTTACATTAAGGTTAGCCCCTATGTTTTTATTTTACAATAAACAGACTTGTAAGAATAGATATGTTAGAAACAGATAATTTAAACATTAGAATGCCTAGTGGTAATGAGACTGGAGCGAATAATCTATGGATACATGGAGGAAAGACATCTGGTGGTGTTCCAGAAGCTATCACAGATACAATCCCTTTAAATGAAACTATAGTAACAAAAATTAGTACAAATTAGGAGAAAATATGAACTACTATGAATTAATGCAAGAAGCAATAAGAAAAAATGAAGTGATAAAAATATTAAAAGGTGAAGGTAAATATGAAATATTGGTTTCTGAATTTACATCAGATGTATTCCCTACAGATATAAATTCGGTGTTGGTTAATTTCTTTTATAAGCAAAAACAAGCTATCAATGGAATTGATTTAATATTTGATAATGCATATAATCAACTTTTGTGTGGTGGAGCAAGTGATGTGTATATCGCTGTATTATATTTTGACGCATGCATTTTTCAAGAAGAACTAAAAAAGAATACATTTATTATAGATAAGAATGATATTTCTAATAAACTCAGAGGAAAGATTTTACAATACGAGAAGGAACTCAAAGGAAACATACAATTTAGCAATGGAATGATAAAAAAGAATCCATGGAATACAATAATAAACTTCAATAAATATTATCAGATGGAATACAATATCAGCATTGTTTAACAATTTAATAACTGAGAAATGTACTATAAATTATGAAACTACATAAACAATTAATAGCTGGTTTTACTGCAATGACACTCGCTATCAGCTCTTGTGCTATATACTTGCCTGTATATGCCGGTGAAGCAGCGAATGTAGGTACAGAGATACCTAAGCAGGAAAACTCAAGTAATGAATAAAATGAACCACAAAACGAGGAGAAGAAGGAATATTTTGCGGAGAATTATGCTGAAGGTACAAACAAAGACTTATATCTATGGGTTGAAAATACGGTAAATAACGAAACATCACATGTAACATTAGGCTGGATTAGAATTGATGCAGTAGAACCTACTTGTGATTTGCCAAAGGGTTTAAAGAATTGGAAATCATACATTACAAGCAAAAAAGAAATAGTATTAACCAATATAAGTGAATCTCTAGATCCTTCTAAATGTATTGTGTATGATAATGGTAAAGCTATAACTCAGACTGATTTTACATACTCAGAAGAAAATAAAACCTTAACATACACTTTAGACAAAGGATGGCATGATTTAAGCTTTGTATTAGTAGATGAAGCTGGAAATACACATACTGTTCAAGAAATATCGTCTATTCAGGTAGGAATATTATATTGTCTATGGTTTAGAATTATATGTGGTGTAGGCGTAATTGCCGCAATAACTGGATTAGTTATTTTTATAAAAAAGAAGAAAAAATCATACGCTAATTCATAAATTGTGAACTGGTTGAAAAAAGGTTTTGTAAGAATCCATATTATACTTTCAAAACAAAAGTATATATGATAAAATCCCATCTTTGACAGTTGTAAAGCAAGAAAACAGTCGTAAAGCAAGTAAAAGCGGGTTTTCAGGTGAATAATCCGGCGTCCATGTCCCCTCTGTCCGGACTTTGGAAACCACAATTCCGTTTTTGAGGAAACCGCCATTCCGGTGGTGGAAACCTTTATCATAAATCCTTTAGAATGACAGCTATCGGATCAATATCACAAGTATTGATGAAGCACATGACATCTCAATGAGAGAAGTCTATGGTTTGGACAAAGCACTACGCGAGTAAACTCGCATAAGCATAAGCGGTTCCCGCATGTCCGGACAGCCGGTTTCCCGACTTCCGGACGCGCGGTGTTACCGCGCAAGAATATTCATCAGGCTTTTTAAAACTTTTTAAAAAACTTTTTAAAAAAATTTTAAAAAAGTGTTGACATTATGGGGGTTATACCCTATAATAACACTTGCGTCTGACAGAGACGACAAACACAACAGAATACCGGGGTGTGGCTCAGCTTGGCTAGAGCGCTTGATTTGGGA
>ULRP01069872.1_pt1 | contig 11102 bp, 7 predicted proteins | sample 1955521 | NCBI WGS metagenome assembly ULRP01 (sample SAMEA4835685, study PRJEB28245) | human gut metagenome | biome: gut microbiome; material: fecal sample | place: Denmark | collected 2008
ATTAGGGATTAAACATCTAATAACTCACGTCCGATGTCTAGTGCCCCATGTCTAATGTCTGACGTCTGATATCTAGTCACCAGTCACTAGGAAAACACTGATTAAATCGTTGTCAGATTTTACTCTTGAATTTTTATGCATAGCGAGGAATAGCCTGACGCGAATAGCGAGCTATTTAAGGAAGGCTATGACGAAGCTATGCATAAAAATTCTTGTAGAATCTGACTCTGCGAGTTAATCAGCGTTTCCCTAGCTACCAGCCCCCATCACGCCCTGATTCTCTCGATCAATTTCGTCGTCGAGTATCCATCGACGAAGGAAAGGATCTCCACGCGCCCGGCGTACTCTCTTCCGGCGACTTCTTCCACCTTGTAGTCCCCGCCTTTGACAAGGATATCCGGCTTCAGATGAGACAGGAGCTCGGTCGGGGTGTCCTCCCCAAAGATCACGACGCCGTCCACGCTGCGAAGGGCAGAGAGCATGAGCGCACGATCGTTTTCTCCATTCACTGGGCGCGACTCTCCCTTGAGCCGCTTCACCGATGCATCCGAATTCAGCCCTACGATCAAGTGGTCGCCCAGCGATGCCGCCTGCGCGAGGTAGGTGATGTGCCCGCGATGGAGCATGTCAAAGCATCCATTCGTAAATACGACGATCTCGCCCCGCGCTTTCCATGCTGCGATCTGCGCTTCCGCTTCTTCCCATGTAAAGACGCGCTGCTTCATAAGTTCCCTTTTTCGTTCTTCTCTATCATTCATCCTGTTTTTTCCTTTCTACCTCTCTTTGATCCTCCAAGCTGCCTCTGCCATATCTGCGAAGCGCTCATACCCCTTCTCATTCGGATGGAGACCATCATAGTACCATACATCCTCCAAAGGGAACGCATGGGAAAAATCGATCAGGCACACGTTGCTCTCCTTTGCAAGCTCTCGTAAGAAATCCCCATATGCTACAAGATCCAGCTGATTCCTTTCATAGACAGCTTCGCTCTGCCATCCGCTCCAGATGCTCTCCTTCGTCGCAAGCGGCGGGATGCCGATCGTGAGCGGCACCTTTCCGGAGATCGAGGGCAGCCGCTCTGTCAGGCGCCCCTCCAGAGAGGAGAGACGAAAACCGCAGAGGATATCATTCGTTCCCCCCATGAAGAAGAAGCCTTCCCCCGTCCCAGCAAGAGCAGCCGCTCCTTCGAGTGCATCCAGGATGTCCTCGGTGAGCGCACCGCACTGGCCATGGTTGTACCACTCCACCTTCGGATGCCGCTTTGTGAGCACTTCCACCCAGCCCTCGCCGGGAAGCGCCCCGTAGCCTGCCGTCAGGCTGTCGCCGAAGCAATGAATGGTGTGGATCGATTTTCTGTCCCAAAGCATGAGAGCACCGCCTTTCGTGTTGATTCATTCTTAGTATAGCACAAGGGGAACGCTTCGTGAAAATGCGCAACATATTCGAAAGGTGCAACGGATTCAGCAGGTTCAACAGGTTCAGAGGGTTCTGAAGGGAAGGTGCGGCGCATAAGAATATAGAAGCGCCGCAGAGAATAGATAGTAGCGATGCCATGAGCTGACATTTCAGTCACCAGTCACTAGCCACTAGTCCCTCCAGAAGAAAAGAGCCGCGAGCACAACTCGAGGCTCTTTTTTTACTTACGATCATCAGTCTTCAGTGACGACTTTCTTCGATCTCTTGAATCCATGGATGTGTTCAATGACGACGAAGAGCATCGGAACGATGAAGATCTGGAAAATGGTAGCGGAAAGAACACCGAATACAACGGCAATCCCCATTTCAGAGCGGGAATTTGCACCCGCACCGGTCGAGAGAGCCAGCGGGATGTTACCGACAATGAAAGCAAGAGATGTCATCAGGATCGGACGGAGACGGATCTTCGATGCTTCGACAGCCGCCTGAAGCGCTTCCATACCGTGATCCGTACGGACTTTCGCGTACTCGACGATCAGGATGGCGTTCTTCGCAGCCAGCCCGATGATGGTCAAGAGACCGATCTGGAAGTAAATGTCGTTATATACATGGAATGCCATGGCTGCCAGGCTCGCACCAAAGAAACCAGTCGGTATCCCGAAGATGACAGTGAATGGAACCTTCCAGCTTTCATAGAGAGCTGCCAAAGACAGGAATACGAAGAGCATGCCGAGCGAGAGGGCATATACCGTCTTGCCGCTCGCTTCACGTTCCTGGGCAGAGGATTCGACGAATTCGAAGCCATAACCATTCGGAAGGACCTGATTGGCGGTTTCTTCGAGCGCATCGAGCGCCTGCCCGGAGGAGTATCCATCCTTCTGCTGCCCGCCGACCTTGACGGCTGGGAAGTTGTCGTAACGAGTGATGACAGAAACGGCATTGGATTTCTTCGGAGTAATGAAGGTGGAGATCGGCACCATATTGCCCTTATTGTCGCGAACCGTCAGGAACTTGTTGTCCCCCGGGTTCGTGCGGTACTGGGTATCCGCCTGCGCGACAACCTTGTAGTTACGGCCATAAATGGTGAAATCATTGATCTGGACAGAGCCATAGTAGGCCTGAAGGGCGGTGAAGATATCCCCGACAGCCACACCATTTCGCTGTGCTTTTTCTCGATCAATATCATAATTGTAGGATGGTGTATCGCTTCGGAAGGTGGTGTAGGCCATCTGGATTTCCGGACGCTGGTTGGCTGCGCCGAGGAATTCTCCGACGACGCGCTGGAATTCTTCATCCGATGCGCCGCTCTTGTTCATGATATAAAGGCTGAAGCCGCCGGAGGCGCCAAGGCCTGGGATCGGAGGCGGATTCAGCGCCATCAGAGATACCTCCGGATGGGTCGCCCCATATGCCATGGCTTTGCCCATAATGGCATTGATCTGTTCGTTTGGCGCTTTGCGTTCATCCCACGGTTTCAGTTTGATGAAGGAAAGACCCGCATTTGGTTTCTGCCCGCCGGACAAAATATCAAAGCCGGTGACGCCCTGCGACTGTTCGATCGCCGGATCTTTTCCCATATAATCAAGGTAATCGTTGATCGCTGCATTCGTTCTGACATTGACAGAGCCTTCCGGCAGAGAGAATGCCGTGATGAAGAAGCCGTTATCTTCCTGCGGAAGAAATGCTGTCGGAAGCTTGAAGAAAATACCGAACGCTGCGACCGTGATGACAACAAGGACAAGGATCGGAGCAGCGATCGCATGTCCCATCTTCTGCAGGATCGCCCCATAGATCTCTACCATACGATCGAAACCATCATTGAAGGTATCCCAGAATCGATCGAGGAAGTTTTTCCTATTCTGCTTCTTCGGCGGCTTCAAGAGGCCGGCACAGAGAGCCGGTGTCAGAGACAGCGCGACGAAAGCGGAAATCAGGACAGAGACAGCGATCGTGAGAGCAAACTGTTTGTACAGGATACCCATGATCCCGCCCAGAAAAGCAACCGGTACGAAAACCGCAGCCAGAACGACTGCGACGCCGATAACCGGGCTCTGTACCTTCTGCATCGCAGCGACAGTCGCTTCTTTCGGGCCCATGTTGTTATAGCGCATTTCATACTCGACGGCTTCTATGACGACGATCGCATCATCGACGACCAGCCCGATGGCCAAAACCATTGCGAAAAGCGTCAGGGTATTGATAGTGAATCCGAGAAGCAGGAAGGAAGCAAAGGTACCAAAGAGCGATACCGGAACCGCGATCATCGGGATGAGCGTGGATCTCCAGTTCTGCAGGAAAATGTATACGATCAGTGCTACGATGAGGAGCGCTTCGACGAAGGTATGCATGACCTCTTTGATGGAGGCATAGATGAAGTCCGTGTTATCCGCGCAGATGACATAGGTCATGTCATCTGGGAAGCTCTTCGCATCTTCTTTCAGTTTCTCCTTGATCGCCCCCAGAGTTTCGAGCGCATTCGCATCATCGGTCAAAGAGAAGGCGAGGATCGCCGACTCCTGTCCCGCCGCACGGGAAATGAAGCTGTAGTCCTTTGCACCAAGCTCGATACGGGCCACATCCTTCAGACGAAGCATGGAGCCGTCATCATTGGTACGAAGTACGATATCGCCGAATTCCTTCTCCGTCACAAGACGGCCCTTCGCCGTGATGATGTACTGGAAGGAGGCATTCTGATCGACCGGAGCGCTGGAAATGTTACCGGCCGCGATCTGCTTATTCTGCGAAGAAACGGCAGAAATGACCTCGCTCGCAGTGATCTTGTTCTGCGACATCTTCGTCGGATCCATCCAGATGCGCATCGCAAAGTCAGAGCCAAATTCCTGTACGTTGCCGACGCCCTTGATGGACTTCAGCTCATCCAGGTAGTTCATGGAGAAATAGTTCTTCAGGAAGACATCATCATAAGTGCCATTCGGTGAGAGCAGGCCGACGACAAGTGCCATGTCCCCCGAAGATTTCTTCGTGGAGACGCCGATGGAGCGGACCGTATCAGGAAGCCCGGCATCCGCAGCCGTGACACCATTCTGTACACGGATGGTCGCCATATCCGAGTCCGTCCCCGTCAGGAACTGGACCGAGAGCGAATAGGAGCCATTCGAATTCGATGTCGAAGACATATTATCAAAGCCTTCGGCACCGACAACATTCTTTTCTATGACCTCGGCCACCGTCTGCGCTACGACTTCAGAGTCAGCGCCCGGATAGGTCGCATGGACAGAGACCTGCGGCGGCGTGATCTTCGGATAGCGGTCGATCGGCAGTGAGAAAATACAGAGTGCCCCGGCGATCGTGATGACAAGAGCCACGACGATAGCAAAGATAGGGCGTTTAATAAAGAAATTTGCCATAGCTCCTCCCCTTATTTCTTAGCATCTGCCGTGCCATGCTGCACAGAAACGGCCTTGAGCGCCGCCTGTTCCAAAGCCTCGCGCGTGGTTTCTTCCGGAGCGACTGCCTGTCCGACACGGACTTTATTCTGGCCTTCGACGATGATCTCATCATTTTCATCGATGCCGCTTTCAATGATGGTATAGATGCCATAGGTCGCACCGAGCTTGACCGCCTTCTGCTGGACCTTGCCATCGACGACGACATCGAGCATATCGCGGTTCAGGAGCTGTACGAGTGCCTTGGTCGGTACCAGGATGCTGCCCTTGGCGATTTCTGCATCAGAAACAACCGTCGCGTACATGCCCGGTACGAGCAGGTTATCCGGATTTGCATAGGCTGCCTTCATCGTCAGCTGTCCGCCGGTCAGCCCCGGATTGATCTGGACGATCTTGCCGGTCTCCTGATAGATGGAGCCATCAGCAAGGCGAAGCTTCAGGGTATCCCCGAGCGTCTCCGTGCCACTCTTATTCTTGGTGAGCGAAAGGTATTCGCTCTCCGACATATCAAACTGAACATACAGCGGATCTGCCGAGGAAATCGTGACGAGCGGCGTCTGCCCTGCCGAAGCGAAGGTGCCGATATTCACATCATCCATGGAGAGCGTCCCGGTGAAGGGAGCTGTCACGATGGTATCGGAGAGATTATCCGATGCGATCGCTGCCTGCGACTGGGCTGCTTCGACGACGGCCTGATAGGACTCTGTCGCTGCTTTCTGTGCATCATAAGCCTGCCTAGAAATCGCTCCCGTCGCGATCAGCTGCTCATAGCGGGCGAGATCGCGCTTCGCATTTTCATAGGTAGCCGAAGCCTGCGCGACCTGCGCCTCTGCGGCTGCCAAAGAGGACGAATAAGTGCGCGTATCGAGGCGGAAGAGCGGCTGCCCTTCTGTGACATGGTCACCGCCTTTGACGTATTTTTCCATGACTGTACCGGATACTTTCGAGCGGACCGGCACCTCCTGCAATGCCATAATGGAGCCGGCATACTCTCTCTGGATCGGCGTGTCCGACTTGAACGGTTTGAAAGTCGTGACCTTCATCGCCTGCTGCTGCCCCTGCTGCTGTTTGGCCGACCCGCATCCGCCGGTCATCATGCCGGCGGAAAGCAAAAAGCCCGCCGCCATGGCAGCTGCCAAAATTTTTTTATACTTCATACTCTGCCCCCTTACACATACCACCTTCATCGTGCGGTACTGTAGAAATCGCTAGTAATCGAATATAGTCTATCATAGCAAAGAGTTGACTTTAAGTCAAGAAGAGGTTCGTTCAGTTTTTCGCAATCACCCGTCACCTCTGATCCCTGACTTCTATTTCACACTCACCCATTCCACCGGCACCTTCACGACAGCTTTGCGAAGCTGCCGGCTGCCGCTTTCTCCCTGGCAGAGCGGGCGATGGAGGTCTTCGGGGAAGAAGACGGCGAAACGGCCTGTCTCAAAGTACACCTTCGACTCCCCTTTGGGCGAAGACTCATAGAAATAGAGGTCACGCTCCGGGTAGCTCTCGATGCACTCTCCCGCTTCGAAAATCGTCTCCACGCCGATCCATTCTACTTCGCCTTCCACTTCATACTGGATATCGATCATTTTCTTATGACCTTCCAGCTTTCTATCCGCTGCCGGCTCTGTCACAGGCGACTCCACGCCCATATCGCAGCCATTGATTTTGTACTTTCCGTCAGGCACCGCAGTGAAATCAAATGCCGCGACTTCTTTCAGGCACTCGTAGATGAATGTCGGCAACTGTTTTTTATAGTCTTCTAAATGTTTGATATCTCCGGTGATCATAGTTATGCTCCTTTACTTACCTTTCTGATGTATGAAAAGAATCTGGTGAATGCTCTTTGCGTTCATGATTTATCCACATCCATTGTACACTTTCCCACGTGCATCTGCCACTGGACATTTCTCCCGCAGCTATGCGGTTCTCAGTCGCTCCTGATAACGATACATAAAGAAAACGTCCTCTCTGAGATCCTTCTCACAGAGGACGTTTGTTTATCTTCCAAGCACGTGCCGAATCGTTGCAAGCATCTTTGTCAGATCGATCGGCTTGGCGATATGTGCATTCATACCTTTGGAAAGTGCCATCTTCTTATCTTCTTCGAAGGCATTCGCAGTCATGGCAATAATAGGGATCGCCGCTTTTTTCTTATCCTGCATCTGGCGGATGGTTTCTGCCGCCTGATAGCCATCCATGTTTGGCATCTGGATATCCATCAGGATGAGGTCGTAGGTGCCGGCGGGTTCTTTCTCTATGCGGCTGACGCACTGGATGCCATCGGCTGCGCGGTCGACTTTCAGCCCCGCTTCCTCAAGAAGTGTCATCGCGATTTCTGCATTAAGATCATTGTCCTCGGCCAGAAGGATATGAAGACCGGCGAGGCTTTCTGCCGCAGCCTTCCGGCTTGCGATTTCCTTCCTATCGTCATGACGGGTCTCCGCGATCTTATGGTCAAGCGTGACGGTGAAGGTGGTGCCCTTCCCGAGCTCGCTTCTGACTTCGATGGCACCGCCCATCATCGTGACAAGCTCTTTCACGATCGCCATGCCAAGCCCTGTACCGGCGACCTTTCCCATCGTAGTATTGCGTTCACGGGAGAAAGAGTCGTAAATGATCGGAAGATACTCTTTGCTCATGCCGATGCCGGTATCCGTGACGACTGTCTGGATCCTTGCAAAGCCTTTCCTCTCGCACGGAAGTTCAATGACAGTCACTGAGACTGAGCCGCCGCGAGGCGTATACTTGACTGCATTGCTGATGAGATTGACAAAGATTTCCCGGATCTTCGTCCCATCACATATAAGAGAGTGATGCTCGACGGCGATGGTCTTCTTCATCCGTATTTCTTTCTCTGCCGCTTCCGAAACAAAGACGCCATAGACTTCATCGATGATCGTTCCCATCACTTCGGCATTCTCATCAAGCTTGCTCTTACCGCTCTCGATACGCGCCATGTCAAGCACATGATTGATGATAGAGAGGAGGAGACTCCCCGACTGCTCGATCTTTCTCTGATAGTCGATGAGCTGCGGATCGGTCAGTTTCTTCCGCATGAGCCGGTTGTAGCCGAGGATGGCATTCATCGGTGTGCGGATATCATGAGACATGTTACTCAGGAAATTCGTCTTCGCGCGATTTGCTCCTTCGGCTTTTTCGACCGCGATCTGGAGCTTCTCATTCAAATCCTTTGCCTTCCCAGCTGCCGCTCTGGCAGCATGCTCCGCTTTTCTAGCCTTCTGCAGGAGCAGGATGATAATGGATAGAATCAGCAGAGTGACTAGAAGAAAGCTGGCGGAAAAGAGCAGCAGATTGTCCTTGATATAGTCTTCGAGTGTCACCTTATATTTTGCATTTTCATGCATGGAGAAGGAGCTTGACAGCATACCTATCGGCATCGCCTTCAGTGTCTTATTCAAGACTGCAAGCAGCTGGGGCTGTCCGCTTTTCACGCCGAAGGAGAACTCCAATGGTCTGGAGAGGGGGATGCTGTAGAGTGCATTTCTTTCCGTGTATTTCACTGCCTGCCGGGCACCCGTGACGAAGCAGTCGGTCTCTCCTCTCACTGTCTTTTTTCTGGCCTCTTCTACAGACCTGCACGGAATGATCATCCACTGCGGATAGTAGTACTCGATATGCCGCCGGACCGGCAGATTATCTTTCAGGATCGCCACGCGGTTCGCCGCCATCTCCTTGAAAGGCTTTTTTTTCGGTGACGGAGAAGAGATTGTATGTCCATGCGGTATTTGTGAAAGCGATCCCTTTTTCTTCTCCGGCATTCGGGTTGCTGATTGCATAGAAAATCATATCGATCTTGCCCGTCTGCAATGCTTCTGTCAATGCAGCGCGGCTCTCCATCTCGATGGGCTCGAAATCCAGATGCTGATTTCCCAGACAGTCATCCGCGTACTCCATGTAGTCATACAGCACGCCGCCCTTTTTCCCCGTGACTGGATCCATCACGCTGACGCCCGGCTCATCCTTCAAATAGCCGATGCGGATCGCGCCATGCTCATTGACCCAGTTTTGTTCTTCTCCCGTCAGTACAGGCTTTGTGTCAAAAGAAAAGTACTGCTTGTACAGATCCGCCAGAAAGAAAGGATCATCCTCCTCGAGCTGCCGCATGCCCTCATCCAGTTCCTTCTTGATGTCCGCCCGATTTTTGTTTATTACAAAATAAATATCTGATTTCCCGATCATATCAATACGGGAAATCCCCCGCTCTTTCCAGAAAGGCTGCTCTAGGGAAACAAAACAGTCGATTTCATGCGCCGCGAGCTTCCGATTCACTTCATCAAAATTGGAAGTATTCGAATGCGTCGTCTCAATGCCATGCTTCTTTTCCCATGCCGTCAGCATCATCTCAGTTTTCGATCCCAGAAGCGCACCAACATGCCGTCCATTGATGGTAGACAGCTCAGAAGGACGGATCCCCGATGCTTCCAGATCTGCATACAGGATGTACTTCTCCTCCCCCATCGGCATATCAGAGTAAAGCATCTTCTCTGCGCGCTCATCCGTGTAGGAAATATCCCCCATGATGTCGATCTCACCATTTTCGAGTTTCTCGAAACAGTTCGACCAGTCGCAGGTCACATACTCGAAAGTCCAGCCCGTATAGCCGGCGATCTTCTGCATGAGCTCATAGCCATAGCCACGGCGCACGCCATTCTGATCGATGAAATTGAAGGTATCTTCGAAAGAACCGACACGCACCACCTTTCCCTCTGCGCGGCAGACGGACACCGGCAGCAAGAGCCAAAGCACCCATAAGCACAACAAGAAGAGCCCGCGTATGACTCTTCTTGTGTACGTATCACTATTATTCTTTTTCATATGTGGCCCCATGCCCTTCTTACGCCGCTTTCCCATGGAAGAAAATCCTATCTGGTGCGGTACTTTTCTTTTATAGTTGTTTTACATTTTAACAAATTCATAACATTCACGCAACGAGGAAATTCTCAAATAGCTCGAGGCTCAACGAGGAACATGCGGCGCATAAAAGCATGGAAGCGCCGCGGGGTTTTATATGATGAGGGGGACTGTGGCGCTATATGAATTTTGCGCCCCTTCCAGCACTTCTCACTCAGTTCAGAAGTTGACAAATCGCAATACTAGGGAAACGCTGATTAAATCTCAGAGTCAGATTTAATCAGTGTTTCCCTAGTCACTCGTCACTCTCCCCACAATAAAACCGCCCTCTTTGCAGAGAGCGGTTTTATCGTGGGGGTCCATCAAAACTGAATCGCAACCTTACCAAGGACATGATCCACGGGCACGGGTCCGATGAAGCGGCTGTCCGAGCTGTGGTTCCGGTTGTCTCCCATGACGAAGACCGTACCTTCCGGCACTGTATAGGAGCCGTCCATAGAGAATTCCATCGGTTCATTGATGTATGGTTCTTCCAGCTTCTCGCCATTGCGCCATACATGACCTTCCTTGAATGCCAGCGTGTCACCACCCTTGCCGATGACGCGCTTCACCCATACGTTGTGCTCACGGCTCGAGCGATCAAAAATGGCGATGTAGTTCTTCATCGGTTCTTCCAGATCATCCATCCAGGAGCGTTCGCGATGCGTGCGGCTGTCGATGATGACGATGTCCCCATACTCCGGCGTTTCGCGGAATACGTGGCTGATCTTCGATACGATGAGGTATTCGCCATTATTCAGCGTCGGGTACATCGACTGCCCCGATACCTTCGTCGGGACAAAGAGGAAAATATGAATGATCATGGCGATAAAAAGCGCCACGACGATGGAATAAATCCAGTCAAAAAGTTCGTGCATGAATGTATGTCTCCTTATATAAGTGACTTGTGACCAGGGATCATGGATGGGAAATGACTGCAACCCTCTCGCACCGTCATTTCGAGCGCAAGCGAGAAATCTTTTTCGTTTGCGGTGAAACGGTTGATGGCAGGAGCGAAAACAGGAAATCGTTAGCTACGTAACGTCTTGCTTCCCCCTTCGGGGGAAGTGCCGAAGGCAATAGGGGCATGCTAGCGGTATAGCGTGCTATGTTGAATAGTCCGATGCTATCGATATTCCAACACTTTCATGCAATACCGCTACGTAGCCCCCTCAGCCCTTCGGGCAGCTCCCCCGATGGGGAGCCAAGAACGTTCTGCCGCTTAACTTAATAGCATTCCCCGCAAGGGGGGGCTGACGATACGAGGGAAACGCTGATGTCAATTCCGCAAGGCAACTTTCGTGGAATAACTGCGGATTTTGATTAAGGAAACACTGATTCAATCGTTGTCTGATTTCATTCTTG
>ULRP01030953.1_pt1 | contig 11074 bp, 5 predicted proteins | sample 1955521 | NCBI WGS metagenome assembly ULRP01 (sample SAMEA4835685, study PRJEB28245) | human gut metagenome | biome: gut microbiome; material: fecal sample | place: Denmark | collected 2008
TCAAAACGAGAAATACGAAATAATAGCCGAAATGCAGAAGAAAGAGGAATCGGATATCAGAGCGGAGATAGAAACGGGAGTGTCTTCTCAATCAAAAAGCCCGTTATGCTATTTTTCGATTTCTTCGAGTTTTAAAAGGGTTATCAACGCCGACAGTCTTCTCGATTTAACCGACTTTATGGAAATGAAACCGGACGGAGAGGACGGAATGACGGTAAAAGAAAAGTTATCCGGTTATTATGACGACTGGCAGAAAATCGCGTCGAACGATACAAAAGGCGGAATTTATATGCTCCCCTGGAACGAATCTATGAACGGCTTCGTTTATAATCACGACGACTTTTTGTCTGCGGGGTGGTTATATTATGCGGAAAACACTCAGGAAGTAAAAGACGCGCTTACAAAACAGGGTATCGCGTTTGAAGAAAGCGGAGAAAGATTGACTTTCGTCAGTTCGGAAAATCCGACCAACTATAAAGAAGGCGGTTATATTCTGAGAGCGGGAAAAGACGGCAAATACGGTACTTATGACGACGGACAGCCGATAACGGAGTCCGAATGGTCGGCAATGCTTAAGAAAATCGCGACGATTCCTACGAGTCAGTTCGGATCGGCAAGACCGTTTATCTGGACGGGTTATTACGAGTCGGCATATACCTCTTATTTGAAATGGGCAATGATGGCTCAGCATTCGGGCGCTCAATTCGTAAAAGATTATTGCTCGCACGACAGCGAAGGCAGAACCTATAAAATGCACGACGGAACGACGACTTCCTGGACGATAGACGACGGCTATAAAGCTTATAGTGCGGAAGCTTCGTATCGCGCGATGAAGTTTTATTCCGATTATATTATGCCCAACGGATACAGACACCCCGCCGCAGACGATAACTCCGTAGATCACGGTACGGCGCAAAGCAAGTTTATATACGGCAACAGAAAAGAAAAATCTAATCCTTACAGCGCAATGATTGTAGAGGGCTCCTGGTGGGAAAACGAAGCGCGTCCTTCGTTTGCGGCAAACGACAGGCTTTATCCCGAAAGATCTTTCGGTAAATGCGATTACAGATATATGCTGCTTCCGTATTTTGACGACGGCGTTCAGGCGTTCGGCAACGGAAAAGGCACGGCGGTCGCTATTTCCGAAGCAAGCTCTTTCTTTGTCGTAAAGCCGACCGATTACGAGACTCAGGCTGCAAAGGATAAAATAGAAGCGTTAAAAGATTTTCTGCTTTATACGCTTAAAGAAGAGAGCCTCAGAAAAACCACGGTTTTAACCGGCGTAGTCAGACCTTATAAATATACTCTTACTCCGGAAGACAGAGCAAAAATGACTCCTTTCGCGAGAAACAACTACGACGTGTATATGGACCAAGAAAACATTTCGAGAATAAGATCGAGCGTATATTCCAACGTTCCTATCTCTTACGCGACGACGGGCTTTGACCAATATCCCATATATACCGAGATCTCTTACAGCTGTATTATTAAGGGGTTGCGCGGCACTAAAAACGACTTAGACGGGTTGTTCGACGCTTCTTCTAAATATGTTACGGCGGAAAGCTGGTCTACTCTCGTAAAACAGGCGCGCGCAAACGGATTTTATACTACTAAATAAAGGAAAACGGCAAACAAGATGGAAAAAATTGTGGCAAAGAACAAAAACAAAAGAAATAACTACTTGTTTGTATTTCTCTGTTTGCTTTATCCGGTAGGCGTATGGTTGTTCTTTTTTGTAACGGTAAATGCGTCTTCGATAATAATGTCTTTTCAGAGTATAGACTATTACGGAAACACCACCTGGGTAGGTTTAGCGAATTTTAAGGAATTTATAAAACAGTCGTTCAATAACGGCGGAATAGTTTATATCAGTATTATAAATTCTATCGTGCGCTGGGCGTTATGTCTTGTAATATGCTTACCGTTATATTTGATTTTTGCATATTACATTTTCAAAAAGACGCCGGGCGCGGGATGGGTGAGAAACATATCGATGGTTACCAAGCTGATACCCGGTATGGTTATGTCGCTCTTATTTAAAAACTTTATTTCTAACGCGCTTCCCGGTATTGCGGCGGACTTCTTCGGAAAAGAAATAGGAAATTTGTTTTCGGAGAGCGGACATCCTTTTGCGGTTTCGTTGTTCTACGATATATGGCTTTCGTTTGCGACCAGCCTTATAGTATATCCTAACGCGATGAACGCGATAGGCGACGAAATTTTCGAAAGCGCGCAATTAGATGGCGTGGATAATATTTTCACGGAGATGTGGTATATAATTCTTCCGCTGATATTTCCGACGATTTCTACCTTTCTGATTACCGGCTTTGCGGGAATATTTACCGAGAGCGGTTCTCTCGTAACGTTCTGGATGAACGACGCGCCTTCCGCCACTTATAATATGGGATATTATTATTACGTTCAGGTTATGAAAAATACGGACAATCAGATGGGATATCCTTTGCTTGCTGCGGGCGGTTTTCTGATGACGTTGCTTATCGCTCCGTTGACGAACCTGCTTAAATATCTGCTCGAAAAATACGGACCCGGGGAGGACTGAAATATGAAATTTATCAGAAATAAGGCGACGGAAAGTTCGCTTAAAAAGATTTCGAGAGTTTTCGGCGTAATCATTATGGTGATAATGGTGATTTATTGCATAAGTTTGCTGATTCCGCTCGTCTGGATGATTATATCGAGCTTGAAAGCTCAGGACGATTTCATTTTGCACGCATATCAGTTGCCTGTGGAGTGGAAATTCTCCAACTACGCCGAGCTGTTTGACAAGTTCCGTATGCGCGTTACCAAATGGGGCGTGGGAACGGTCGAATACGGTCTGCCGGATATGTTGTTTTATTCTTTGGCGTATTCGACATGCTGGCCGTTGATTCAGGTGTTCTTTTATACGCTTTGCGCTTACGTAATATCGAGATTCGATTTCCCGGGGAAAAATTTTATCTATGCGTTCGGTATTTTCCTTATGATAACTCCGATTATAGGTACGTTCCCCGCGTCGATGAAGATAAACAAGGCTTTGGGGCTATACGATAATTTCCTGGGAAGAATGCTGATTCAGGGCAGCGGAACGTTTTACGGATTTAACTTTATTCTTATGTACGGAGCCTGGAAGAGTATACCGTGGGCGTATGCGGAAGCGGCGTATATAGACGGAGCTTCTAACTTCAAGGTATATACGCACGTTATGTTCCCGCTGATAATTCCGACAGCCGCCGTATTGTTCGTTCTTTCGTTTTTAAGCTACTGGACGAATTATATCGACTTTCTCGTATGGTTTCCGTCGTATCCGAACCTCGCGTTAGGAATGTATCTGTTCCAGTATAACGCAAGTTTATATATGGTAGGAACGCCTATAGTGCTTGCGGGATTTACGGTGCTGGCTATTCCGACCACGATATTATATTTGCTTTCTCAAAAACTGATTATGTCCAAATTCAACGTTGGCGGATTGAAAGGTTAAAAAATTATAAAGGAGAGGAAAATGAAAACATTTTTAAAAAGAAGTACTGTTTTATTGTTGATTCTCGCTTCTCTCGCCGTAACCGTATTTACGGGCTGCGGCGAGAAGAAAAAGGAAATAAACTATGATCTAAAGCACGACGTTACGGATAAAACGGAAGCGTTTTTTATCGACGCGGACGAGGTGTCCGCCGTTAGTATAGACGGAACACCGTTATCGGCAGAAGATTATATGCTTAAAAACGGTTATATTTTGTTTAACGACGGTTTGTATTCTACGCTCGGCAAAGGCGACCACACGATAGTTTTAACTTCCGGCGAAAAGACGTCGTCTTTCAAGCTGACCGTCACGGACGAAGCCGATATCGACTACGTTCTGCCCGAAGTGGAAGAGCTTTTATTCGTAGGTTCGGACCTTCCCAAAGTGACTTTTTCTAACGATATACAGGCAAAAGAGGTCGATTATTCGTTGACGATAAACGGAGAGGAATGCGAACTATCCGATAACGGAAGATATAACCGAATCGAAAGCGACGTTGCCGGGGATTGTAAATATACGATAAAAATCACAAGAAACGGCAAAGAGGTCGAAAATAAAGTTTATAACTTTAAAACGACTAATAACGTTGTCGAGCTTTCGAGCGGCGCGGGAATCTATTTCGGAGCGAAAGCTCTTTCCGTAGCAAAATCCGTCGACTCTAAAAACGATAACGTTCCTTGTATGATATTACAAAGATTATCCTGGGATTCGGCTGAGTTTCATTTTAACAACGACTTTATTTTGGATTGTTTAAATAAAGGATTGAACAAGGTCACCGTCGAATACAGACTCGATTACATTCACCCAAACGCCAGCCCTACGTATGAGTGCCCGTTTAACCCGCGGATATACGATCAGGTGTTAGACGATTATGTGGGTGATGCTTTAGGAGAAGGTTCGTGGATGGTGACCGCTTCGTCGGATTATACCGTTAAGAGCTTTACGTTCGAGAAAGATTTTAAGTTTAAAGAAAACGAGTCTTTTTGTTTTGCTAATTTAAGAAACACGGCGGTTTTCTACGTGAAAGGAATAATTTTTTCAAAGGGGTAAGAGGATATGAAACATAGAAAAACACTTATTATTTGTCTGTTGTTGGTATTAGCTGTTTCGCTTATCGGCGCGTTTTCCGTTGCATCCGCAGAAGAGTTGCCGGCGGTCAAAGGTCAGGATTACGCAATAGTCCTCGAAGATTACGAAATCGCTAATTATAATAATGGCGTAACCGTTATCAATCCTAACGGAAAAACCGAAGAAGTTGCCGACGGAAAATTCTTGCCGCGCATTATAGGCGATTATTCGATAAAATATCCGAACGGGATTACCAAACTTACGGTTTTAAAAACCAGACCGGAAATTACGTTTAATATCGACGGAGAAGTTAAAACGGAATATAAAGCCGGCGATCTGCTTGAAATAACCAGAGCGACCGTAAGCGGCGGCGTAGGCGGGGATAGTCAATATCAGATAGAACTTAAAAAGAACAACAAACAGGTTTTTATTGTCAACGGTTCTAAAAACGTAAGTTATATGTTCAAAGAAAGCGGCGTTTACGTGCTTTCTTACGTGTATAACGATATATATGCTACAAAATGCACCGCGACAAAGACGTTTATTCTTCTCGTTTTCGACGAAAAGAGAATAGTCGCAAACGATTTGCCCGAGCAGGTAGATTTCGGCAGCACGATAAACATAGGTACGGTTTTCGGTATAAGCGGCGGTAAAATTTATTCCGGCACGGTTACCGTGGACTCGCCCGACGGAACGGAAGTCGTTTCCGATATCAATTATTACCCGCAAAAAACCGGTAAGTATACTTTTAACTATTCGGTTGATATAGACGGTCAGACGCTGTCAGAGCAAAAGGTAGTAAACGTTACCGCTTCTTACGCGGGGTTGTTCGGCAAAAGCAATATGATAAACAAGATTTCTCCCGACGTGGATTTGCCTTCTTATTCTTTTGACAAGGGAAAGTCTATTTATGTAGAAGCTCAGCCGTACACCACGGGAAGCAGCCTTTATTTCGGCAAAATCATAGACCTGAGAACTTTGGATAAAGAAACGCCTATAGTAAGCTTTATACCGTATTCCGACGAATTTTCTTATATGAGCAATTTCAGAATCACGCTCGAAGACGTTTATGATTCGTCCAACTATTTTTCGGTATATTACTGGTACAGCAAAAGCGTTTCCGCACATTCGTATACTTCGGTTTATCTTAAAGGAAGAGAACTCGGCGCGTTATGCAACGAGTCGTATTTGGAAGATTATAATAAAATAAGAAAGACTTACGGCTCGGTCAACTGGGAAGGGTATTTTAATGCCTTTAAAGAAGGTCAGACGTGCAGAGATTTCAACATATCCTACGATATCGGAGAGAACGCTTTATACGCGAGAAGGCTCGGCTCTTTGGAAAAACTCATCGATTTCGACGACGCCGGAGCTTTGGGTTACTCCAACATCTGGTCGGGATTCACTACGGGCGAAGTATATCTTAAATTCGAATTTACGAACAGCGCGAAAACCGAAGCGATTTATATAGAAAAAATCGCGGGAAAAAGCGCGGCGGATTTTGCCTCGGAAGAACTTAAAAACGAAACCTGCTTTATCGTTGTAAGCGATTACGCGCCTGACGCTATGCCGGACGGTGTGGTAAATTGCGCTTATCCCATACCCGAATACCTGGTAAACAGCAAGATAAGCGACGTAAAAGTAGACGTTAAACTTTACTGCGGCAGTCAGGATATAACCGACGCGATAAAAAACAATTCGTTTGTTCCCGATAAAACGGGTAACTATTCTATAGTATACAGCGCGACTGATAATCTCGGTAAAGATATAATAAAGACTTACACCTTTAAGGTGTCGGAAACCAAAACCCCGATAGAAGTGACCATAGGCGATTGCGAATCAAAACTTTTCGAATACTTTACTTTGCCCGATATAAATATAACGGGCGGCAACGGAAACGTGTCTTACGTCGCAACGCTGTTATACGAAGGCAATGCCCTTCCTTCTTCTGAAAGTTACCTTATAGACAAGACGGGTTCTTACGAGTTGCAGGTCGTTGCCACCGACTATGTGGGTAACACCGTAACCGCGAAGAAAAAACTTACGATAGATAAAAAAGGTCTTCTTTCTATAAAATTATCTGCTCCGGTAGACGTAGTGAGGGCGGGAAAAGTCCTTAATCTGCCCGAATTCGAAGCAATCGATTACGAAACGGACAAGTCGCTTGTAAAAACCATAGAAATCGTTTCTAACGGTACGGTAATAAAGAAAATCGACGCGAGCGACAGTTATAGCTATACCGTTCCGAACGACGTCGACAGATTGACTTTCAATTTCTACGGCGGAAAAGGAACGGAAAAACAAGTTCTTTACAGCGTAGAAAGAAAAGTTCTGCCCGCAAAGATAACGAACACCTCGGATTTATTCGATTACGATAATAAGTCCGTATCTTCGGAATTGCTTTACGAGGGGCTTGTGTTCTCTTCGGTCAACAATAAGACGATTTCTTATCCGTCGGTATTGCCTGTTTCCGGACTGGAATTTTCTATAGGCGTACTCGAAACCGAAAAGATGCCCGAAAAATTAACGATACGCTTTACGGACGCGTCTGACAGTTCCGTAAGCGCAGACTTCGTCGTAACGAATCTGAAAACGTCGCCCGTTGTAGAAGTCAACGGAGACGGAAAAAATTATACCGCGCCCGTCACGACTGAAAAATTCAGCGCAAACTGCGGCGGCAACAACTCCGCTTTATCAAGCAAATACGGAAGAACGAATTATTATAATCTTGAAGGTTATTACGATTCCACGCTTAACAGATTATGCACGCTGTCCGGCGAAATGATTGCGACAATCGGTCAGTTAAAGAACGGTTTAAGCTTTACCGACTTCCCGAGCGGACTGGTTTACGTTTCGGTCATAGCCGAAGGAGCAAGCAGCGATTCCAAGATTATAATCAAAAAACTCGGAAATCAAAGTTTCAGCAATCTTATAGAAGAAATCGGATATTCCGATTTTGACACTGCCGGACCGAATTTCTGGTTTGAAGAAACTATGAAAGACCGTAATATGAACGAAAACGACAAATTCGTTTCTTCGGTTGCCAAAGCGTATGACGTTATTACCGGACAAAGCAAAGTAACGATCAAAGTCGTTTCTCCGTCCGGAAAAACGGTGGTAAACGGCGACGCGAGCGGTAAAAAAGAAGTAGTCCTTAGCGAGTTCGGAACGTACGAGGTGATCTATTCCGCTCTGGATAAAAATAATAACGAGTCCGTCGTGAAGTATTCCGTGATAGTAACGGATAAAGAAAAACCCGTACTCACCGTAAACGGAAACTTAAACGGCGAGTATAACGTCGGCGACGAGATAACTATACCTTCCGCAACGGCAACCGATAATCAGGATTCCTCCGTAAACATTTCAGCTTACGTAAAAAATCCTTACGGAGAACTGCAACGCGTACAAACGTCGGAGAGTTATAAGTTTACCGAAAAGGGTACGTATATAATTTCCGTCGTGGCAACGGACTCGTCAAGCAATTCATCGAGAAAGACATTTAAAATAACGGTAAAATAAGGGAGAGTAGAAAATGAAAAAATTAGTATTGATATTGTTAGTCGTTTGTTTAACTCTCGGAACGTTAGGCGCGTGCAAAAAAGACGACGTAAAACCGCCCGCCGACAACGTTATACAGATAGACACGACTGATAAAATATCCGACCTTGTGGCTAACGGAAAGACGGATTACGTAATCGTGACGAACAACATTTGTTCCGATACGGAATACTTTGCCGCTACCGAAATGAGCAATTTCGTTAAAGAAATAACCGGCGTTTCTGTTCCCGTTATTTCCGAAATAGCCATAGATTACAGCGACGATGCAAAGATTATTTCCGTCGGAGAAACGGACGTTCTGGAAGACGCAATCGGTACGATAGACAAAACCGAATTGAAAGAAGACGGTTTTATCGTAAAAACCGCAGGCAAAAGCTTGTTTATCGTAGGCGCAAACGACAGAGGCACTTTATACGGCGTATACGATTATCTCGAAAAAGCGTTCGGAGTAAAGTTTTTGTCGGAAGATTATACTTACGTTCCCAAAAATAATACCCTGACCGTTTATAAAACGGAAATTAAGGAAATCCCGGCGTTTAATATCAGAATTCTTCTTACCGGAATGTTATATGAAGATTCGCTCTTTTTGGCGAGAATGCGAATGAGCAGCGAAATGACTCCCGCTTCGGAAAGATACGGCGGAAAAGTCAAATGGAACACCACTGCTCCGCATACGACTCTTTATTACGTGCCGACTTCTGTATACTATACCGCCGCCAACAGAGACGAAAACGCCCATATGTATTATACGGACGATAACGGAACGCCTTTGGATATTTGTATGAGCGACGGCATTACGGAAGACGAAAACGGCAATCCTATGATTGACGAAAGCATGAAATTAAGCGCGATTAAGGTCGCTATAGAAAACCTTAAAGAAAGAGTTCTGGACGCAGACGAAGAATGTACCAACTTTATATTCTCGCAAATGGACACGACGAAATACTGTACCTGTGAAAGATGCGTAAGAAATGCGGAAAAATATAAACGCTCCGGCATAATGATCAGATTCACGAATATATTATCCCGCGAAATTAACAAATGGGCAGAGAACGAGCTGAACGGAAGAGAGATAAACCTTATAACGTTTGCTTACAATTACACGACCGACGCACCTATCGATAAAGAGGGTAACGTTTTGCATTCGTCCTGCAAACCCGACGAGAACGTATTTATAAGAATAGCTCCTATCGGCGCGAATTATTATTATTCTTTCGAAAGCAGTAAAAATCAGGCGTTAGGCAATACTATTAAAAGCTGGGGAAAGATAACGAAAAACCTTATGATATGGTCTTACGAAACGAATTATTCCGGGTTTTTGACCTATTACCCCACGATGCATATCTGCAAGGAAAATCTGAAGTTATACAGAGATCTGGGCGCGGAATACGTGCTTATGCAGAGCGATCATAAAAACTTTTACGACTGGCAGGACAGAATAGACTGTTACGTGACGAGCAAAATGCTCTGGAATCCCGACAGGGACGTGACGGAACTTCAGGAAGAATTCGTAAATTTATACTATGGTCCGGCGGCAAGCGAAGTTAAAGAAGTAATAAGTCTGTTAGACGAAAAAACGTTGGAAATATCCGAAGAACCCGGCATCTATTTCAATATTTACAACAAAAATCTTATGAAAACGGATTATTATCCTTTGGAGTTCGTAAATAACCTGATAAGTATTTTAGATGACGGCATTAAGAAAATAAACGATTCCGGATTGAGCGAAGAAGAGAAAACCGCTTTCATAAAGAGGGTTAAGGGCGTAAAACTCACGCCTCTTTACGTGACTGTTTCAAACGCAAGCGCTTATTATTCGACGGATTCGCAGAAAAGGTTAGAAATCGTAAAAGAGTTTGTCGAAACCTGTGAATACGTTAATTTTACGATGTTGAACGAAAGCGAAGCCGTTTCGGATTTAAGAGCAAAATACGGTATATGATTCAGGAAAAACAAAGAATAAAAATTCTCTGTGAAAAAAAACTTATAGTATAGGAGGGAAAATGAAAAAATTAACAAAACTCTTGGCGTTTTTATTGTTGATTACTATGGCTTGCGCGTTTTTCGCCTGCAAAGGCAACGAAACGGTTAAGGCGTATTTTTACAGCAATAACGAACTTATCGCGGAGTTTGACGTAAAATCCGGCGAAGCTCCGGACGTCAGCTCCATAAAGACCCCCGTGAAAGCGGAAACCGAAACGAGTACTTATACTTTCGTCGGCTGGATGCCCGAAATAGGAAAGATTACGGAAGATACCGTTTACGCCGCGATTTTTAAGGAAGAGAAAAAACCGGAGACGGAAAAAGAGACCGTGACCGCAAGCTTCTATAACGGAGACGAGCTTGTTACTACGATAAAAGTAAAATCGGGCGAAACTCCCGACGTAAGCAAGATAACCACGCCCGTTAAAGCCGATACGGAATCTCATACGTTTGAATTTACGGGCTGGTCTCCCGAAGTCGGCGCGATTACGCAGGATACGAAATACACCGCGACTTTCAAAGAAAAGGTAAAACAATTCAACGTCGTTTTCTATTCGGCAGATTCGGTTTACAGCGAAGCGAAAGTAGAATACGATCAGACCGCGACCGCTCCTGCCGAAGAACCGAAGTATACGGACACAACCAAAAAATTCGCAGGCTGGTCGCTCGATAAAAAGACTGCCATAGACTTATCGACCTATAAAATTACGGAAAATACGGATTTTTACGCGCTCTTCGTTCTGGCAGATTACAGCGAAATGCTGAAATCGAATTTTAACCTTGTGAAAATCGATACCGATATGTCGATCCTTTACGGAGCTATAGAAGCGGGCGCGGGGCAGTATTCTCATGCGACCGTAAACGACGAAGAAGTCTTGTATCTGCAAAGATTGAACTGGGACGATTATGAGCTTAAATTTGCAAACGACTTTATAAAAGCCGCGCAGG
>ULRP01093566.1_pt1 | contig 11067 bp, 9 predicted proteins | sample 1955521 | NCBI WGS metagenome assembly ULRP01 (sample SAMEA4835685, study PRJEB28245) | human gut metagenome | biome: gut microbiome; material: fecal sample | place: Denmark | collected 2008
CCCGGTGTTTTTGTTTCAATATAAAATCCCCCTTTTAAGGGAGAAATTTCCATCATGAATTCAGGATACCGCTGTGTTTATGCCAGCGGTTCCAGAAGATTTTCACGGATCGCGGCAATTTCGGCGTCGGTCATTCCGAAAGCGCGGCAATAGGCGGCGGCCGCATCGGCTAATGTGTCGTCGGGATCATTGCGGTAATTCTCCAGTACGCGGAAAACTTTGTCGATGCCGTTCTTTCCTTTTGCCTGGTTATCACGGGTTACCGAGGCAAACATAAGTCCTGTGAGTTCGTAGTCACGGATAATGTCTTCTTCACTCACACCGAGCAACGCTTCCAACAGAATGAAGAGGGTGCCGGTACGGTCGGCGCCGTAGGTGCAATGCACATAAAAGGCGTTGTTGCCTTTATTTGCAAACAGACGGAGCGCGTCAACATACAGAGAACTGAGGTTGTAGGAAGATACCCGGAAATTGTAATAAGCGGCGCCGCTTATCGGAGACATGTGTGCGTTGCTGTTGCGGAGGTCGATGTCGGTGGAAACGCCGAGCTTCTTCAGTTCCAGAAGACCTTCTTCCGTAATTTCAAAGGTTTCTGTATTGCCGTCGGTGGCAAGGTCAAGCTGAGTGCCGCGGAAGACAACGCCTTGTTTTATGCGCCGACCGTCGAGGCCTTTCCAACCGCCGATGTCGCGGACATTATACAGTCCGTCGATATACATAAGACGCGGTTCGTCCGCCGTGCGGAAACTGCCGGTTTTGCTGACATACGGATCTTCATCGGTCAGCTCAAGAATTACGCGGAAATAAAACTGTGTGTCGGATTCAAGATTGTAGATCTCTACCGTCGTATCGCTCATGTCGGTAAGGTCTATGAGATAATACTGCACTTCTTCGGAGAAATCCTTTGCACGGGAGAGTTCAAGCGTTGCTGACAGGATGTCGGTGCCGGCCGGCAGGTTGTCTGGATAAAGCTTCAGCGGGATAGAGACGGGTTTCGGTTTATCGAGGCGAAGCGCACGGAACTGCGCGGTGTCGCGCGCGTCGGTATACGGCGTGTTGGCAGGGAAGCGGGAGGAAACAATCTGGCCGATCGTCGTGGACGAGGATGACGAGAGGTAACGCGCGGCGTCTGCGCCGAGGCGGCTGACAGGCTCTTTGAAGACCGGCAGGTCGATCAGCGGCAGTCCGGCGTTATTGTCTTCGGAGGGGAAATCGGATTCGTCGGACGAATCGGACGGATCCGGATCTTCGGTGTCGGATGTCGTATCCGAAGAAAAGTCGAAGTCGGAGGAGGAATCGGATTCCGATGATGTATCCCGTTCGGAGGAATGTTCACTGTTTTTTTGAGTATCGCTTTCTTCATCATCTTCAACGTCAAATTTACAGGCGGGAAGTGAAAAGAAAAGGGCGAGAAGCAGAATGAGTGCGAGAATACGGTTACGGAATTTCATGGGGGCTCCTTTCGTTCATTCAATGACTGTCGTTTTTTCTGTTTTCAAAATAATGCCGCAGGAAAACGTTATAGCCGTTTCCGTGCTGAACGCAACGGTTGACGCGCGAAAGCGTGGCGCTGGAGATCTGCACGGCGTCGTTTACCTGCTGATAGGTGTGTCCCTCCATCAGAAGACGGGCGCTTTCAATGCGCTGTGCCATGTATTCGATCTCTTTATATGTGCAGAGATCGGAGAAAAGCGCCTCCGCCTCTTCGGGCGACTGAATGGCGGCGATAACTTCGTAAAGTTGTTTTGTGATATCCGGCATAATGATCCTTTCGTTCGCGGAAAGGGATTCCGCTTACAAATATAGGGTAATGGGAAAACGCCCGAAACGGTTTTCAGGGAGGTTTACAGCGATTCGAGAAATGCGCCGATACGGTCAGCAAGGAGAATGTGACCGGCGTCATTCGGGTGCAGGGCGTCAGGGCAGAGGCGCTCGCGGATAACCGGTACGCGCGGCTGTATGCCGGACATTTTGTAAAGATCGAGAACCGGCAGAGCATAGTAGGCGGCCGTCCGACGGATCACTTCGACGTATTCCGCAAGCGTGGCGACGTCTTCCGGCTTGTGATCGCCGCGGGGACTGTCTTCGTTGCCGCGGTGCAGGGGTGTTAAAAATACGATAGGCTTTCCGGGGTAGCGGTTCAGCAGTTTTGTCATCAAAACGTGGCATGCGCCGCAGAACGTATCCGGCGTACGGTCATCGAATGTACCGAACGGGGCGTTTCCGTGGCCGAAATCGTTGGTGCCACCAAAAATGACGATAATATCGGCATCTTCATCCATGTCGTCGACGCGTTTTACAAAACTGTTGCCGGGAACGGCGACGCCGTTTTCATACTGATAAGCAATGCGTGAGCCGTCGATGCCGTAGTTACGGGAAGCGGCGAGGTTGTAGCGCTCTTTTATGAGCGACGTGAAAATTTTGTCTTCGGACGTGGTTCCAGAGCCGTGCGTGATACTGTCGCCGAGAAAATTGATTTTTTTACCTTGAAGTTTCATACATTAAAATCCTCTTAATCTTAATCGTGTGTCATCCTGCGCAAATATCAGGATGCCTCTTCGGCAATATTATACAACACATCGCGATAAAAGGCAATAGTTTATGAAAAAAATGTATATTGGGGGATCAGATTAATGGCCATACGTTCTTATAAAATGCAAATTACAGTTTACATATTATGCGTATTGTTGCGAAAAAACTGAACTGAAGTAAGAGACGCGGTTTTTATGGTAGACAATCCTGCGGGATCGCTCTCATACTTTTCCCGCGGAATTCACGCTTCATTCATTGACAAGCGCGTGCGCGCGTGTTATACTTTTATAAACAATCGGTGTATACGGAAACGGTCGCGCCGACAAAAAGCGTAAGCGGCACGGTTGCCGTTTTTGCGGAAAGAGGTTTATATGCATCCGACATTCGGTGAAGAAGACAAAATACACGGAGAGCCGGCGGCCGTTCCGAAAACGACCCGTGCAAAGGTGGCCAATTTCTTTTATCATTATAAATGGGTTGCTCTCATAACCGCCGTACTTCTGTGCGCGGGGATTATCTGTACCGTGCAGATATGCAACCGTACATCGTATGACATTTATGTAATGTATGCGGGAACGCGCAGTATCATGTCCACGCAGAGCCATACGATCGCCGGAACACTTGCCGATGTAGCCGACGATTACGACGGCGACGGAAAAAAGAACATATCATTTTATCCGCTTTATATAGCCGATATCGACGCTCTGACGTCGGAAAAGAATCCGAATTCGGGTTATCTCGCCGCCGAGAGCAAAAAGAATTACGACACGTTTACAAGCGAGATACAGACGGGGAATTACCTTATCTGCATGCTGTCGCCGAAACTTTTCTCATCGCTTGACGAGGAGGGAATTTTCCTGCCGGTCGCGGAGTTTTCCGATACCGTGCCCGACGCCGCGCTGTGCGGCAAAAACAAAACCGGCGTGCGCCTTTCCGCATTGGGAATTTACGCGGCTCCCGGATTTTCATCTTTGCCGGCGGACACGATTCTCTGCATCCGTCAGCCGAGTGCGGTTTCCGGTTGGTTTACCGGGAAAAACGAAACGTCAAACCCCGAATGGTGGCGCGACACGGATCAATATAAACATCATGCGGATATGTTCCGGCGCCTTCTCACTTATGTTCCGGCGGAATCGTAACATGATCGGCAACAAAAATCCCCGCAACCTCTGACGGTTGCGGGGATTTTTATGTTTCGGCGTCAGACGCCGAAAAGAAGGTCGCCGTAACTGGGATAGGGCCAGACGTCTTTTGCCGTCAGCGTTTCGGCTTCGTCAACGGAAAGCCGGAGCGCCGTCATGGCGGGCAGAACATGGTCTTTATAGGCAAAGGCGCTGTCGGTCGTGTTTTTACAGCGCCGCGCTTCTGCCACAGCCTCGGCCAGCGCGTCGGTTTTCTTGTAAACGGCACCCGAAAGGCCGGAAAGCCGGGAAGCGAGATCCGCTTCATATCCCGCGCCGAGTCCGAGAGATTTTTTCGCGTTCGCGGTGTCGCAGAGTTCTTTCGTATAGCGGCTGATTGCGGGGAGAATCTCTCTTTCGGCCATGTCTATCATGGTCAATGCCTCAATATTGACAACCTTGGCGTAGTTTTCGGTCATGACTTCATAGCGCGCGCGCATTTCGGTTTCGCTGAAAACCGACATGGACGTGAAAAGGGAAACGTTTTCTTTGTCAAGGAAATGCGTAAGCGCTTCCGGCGTTGTGCGGTAGTTATGCAGACCGCGCTTTTCCGCTTCTCCGATCCATGCATCATCATAGCCGTTCCCGTTGAAAAGGATACGCTTGTGATTGCGGATTGTTTCGACGATAACGGTGTGAAGCGTTCCCTCAAAGTCGGCGGCGTTTTCGAGAAGATCGGCAAACCGGTTCAGTTCATACGCGACGGCCGTATTGAGAACGATGTTGCAATCGGCGATCGAAGCGGAGGAACCGGGCATACGGAATTCAAATTTATTGCCGGTGAAAGCAAAGGGGGACGTGCGGTTGCGGTCGGTCGTGTCCTTCGGGAATTTCGGGAGGGTATGGACGCCGATGCGCATAAGTTCCTTTTCTTTTACGCCGTAATAAGGGGCGTTTTGCTCAATGGCGTCAAGGACATCGGTGAGTTCGTTGCCGAGGAAAATGGAGATGACGGCGGGCGGCGCTTCGTTTGCGCCCAGACGGTGATCGTTACCCGCAGAGGCGACCGCAATCCGCAAAAGATCCTGATATTCGTCCACCGCTTTGATGATGGCGGACAGGAACAAAAGGAACTGCGCGTTTTCGTAGGGCGTTTCGCCCGGTTCAAGCAGGTTTATACCGGTGTCGGTGGAAAGCGACCAGTTATTGTGTTTACCGCTGCCGTTAACGCCGGCGAACGGCTTTTCGGCGAGAAGCGCCACAAGGTTATGCTTCTTCGCGATCTTCTGCATCATTTCCATCATGAGCTGGTTATGATCGGTTGCAATATTGGTTGTGGTGAAGATCGGCGCGAGTTCGTGCTGCGAGGGCGCCACTTCGTTATGCTCCGTTTTCGCAAGGATTCCGAGTTTCCACAGTTCGTGGTCGAGATCGTCCATAAACGCTTTGACGCGCGGTTTGATGGTGCCGAAATAGTGGTCTTCCATTTCCTGACCTTTCGGCGCCTTGGCGCCGAAAAGCGTGCGCCCCGTATAGCGGAGATCGGGACGGCGTTCGTATAGCGCGCGGTCGATCAGAAAGTACTCCTGTTCCGCGCCGACGGTCGTATGTACTTTGGTGACATTGGTATTGCCGAAAAGCCGCAGAATACGTATCGCGGCCTTGCCGATGGCTTCCATGGAACGGAGAAGCGGCGTTTTTTTATCGAGCGCTTCGCCGCCGTAAGAGCAGAACGCCGTCGGAATACACAGCGTTTTTTCTTTTATAAAAGCGTAAGATGTGGCGTCCCATGCGGTATAGCCGCGCGCTTCAAAGGTAGCGCGAAGTCCGCCGGACGGGAAAGACGAAGCGTCCGGCTCGCCGCGGACAAGTTCTTTTCCCGAAAATTCCATGATTACGCGGCCGGTTTCGGTCGGTGTGATGAAACTGTCGTGCTTTTCGGCGGTGATACCGTTCAGCGGCTGAAACCAGTGCGTGAAATGCGTCGCGCCTTTTTCGATTGCCCAGTCTTTCATGGCATTGGCAACGATATTGGCCATCTCAAGATCGAGATGTTTTCCCATTTTGATCGTGCGTTGCAGGGATTTGTAGGTTTCTTTCGGGAGGCGCTCTTTCATGGCGAGATCGTCAAACACCATGGAGCCGAAAACTTCGGTTACCGTACTCATAAAATCTATACCTTCTTTAAATTGGTTTGTGAACGGAAGCGGAAGACGGGCAGTCCCCGTCATGGCGGAAAATAAAAAAACGTCGCGGATATTCCGCGACGTCATTGTCGCTTGTATGGTATACGGCAAAAAAGCCGGAGACAAACCGGGAAAATGAGACCTGCCGTCCGGCAGGGAAACTATGGTCGCAACGCCATTGTTGCTCTTATTCGTTATTATAGCGTATGATATGTCGTTTTGTCAATAGATTTTTATACATTTTCCTTTTCCGACCCGCACGCATTGACAAAAAGGCATAGATACGATATAATGATGTAAAACATAAAATTATGATTTCTATGTTGTTGATAGCAATAAAAATGTAAACTGTAGTATACAAAATAAATGATCAAGAAGAGGCTGCTATGAAAGAAACGGAAGAAAAAACTGTTCTCGCCGTAGGACTGAAAAAGGAAAAAGTCGCGGAACTTTTATGCGTCGGTACGGAAGAGTTTCCGCCTGTCCGCACACTGGCCGCCCCCGATGTCACCGCGGCCGTAACGCTTTTCCGGGAAGATCCGACAGACGCCGTGATACTGAATTTGCCCGCGGCCGACGGCGTATTGCGCGAGGCCGTCTCATTTTTCTGCCGGGAAACATCGGCCGCCGTATTGCTTCTTTTACCATCCGGCGCATGCGATGAAGAACTGGCGGCGCAATGCGCGGCATCCGGCGTGATGCTCCTTACAAAACCGTTGACAGGCAAAACACGGCGTGAGGCCGTACCGCTTTTTATGGGTATAACGCGCCGCCTGTCGGCTTTGCGGAAAGAAAAAGAGGCGGCGGAAAAACGGTTGTCGGAAATGAAGACCGTGAATCATGCCAAGTGGCTTCTCATCCGCCGGCTCGGCATTGACGAAGAGGAGGCGCACCGCATGATCGAAAAACAGGCGATGGATATGCGCCGCAGTCGCGGCGATGTGGCGGCCGCTTTTATCCGCATGTATGAAAACTGACGTCAGGCGACAGACCGCGCGCCGTGCATCCGTCGAACGAATCTTCTTTGCAAAATATACAAAATATTTGAAATTGCCGTTGACATTTTGCACGGAATCGGATAAAATAGGATATACGATTGCAGCCGTACAGTGACTCATCGTTATCATCTTTAAAAAGGAGAATCGTCATGGAACAGGAAATAACGGCGGTATCGAGCGGAAAAGAAGGAATCAGTTATTTCGACGGCGGACTTTTGCAATGGATCGGTTGGAATCTGCTCGGAATTCTTCTCACGGTCTGCACATTGGGGATCGGCGTGCCTTGGGCGAAATGCTTCGTTGTGAATTGGGAAACGAAACACACCGTGGTGGACGGGCGCCGTCTTGTTTTCGACGGAACGGGCACACAACTTTTCGGCAATTATATCAAATGGTTTTTATTGACGATCGTCACACTCGGTATTTATAGCTTTTGGCTCACCATCAAAATGAAAAAGTGGGTCACGAAACATACGCACTACGTCGCATGATTAAAAATCCGGTTCGGTAAAACGAACCGGATTTTTATATTTCCGGCATCATTTCGTCCGGCTTTCCTTTTTTTCGCGGATTTTCCCGAAAATCCGTGTTGACATTAAAATATAAATAATGTATAATTGTAAAATAGATAAATGGAAATTTGCCTCTATTACGAGATAAAGGAACGGCGATATGCGGATCGAGGAAAACCCGGAGTTACTGTTTTATATAAACGCTTTGCGTACGGAAAACGAAAAAGATGCGGAAGACGGAAAACCGCATCGCCTGTTCGTTATGACATTCGGTTGTCAGCAAAACGAAGCGGACAGCGAAAAGATCCGCGGCTATGCCGAAAGTTTCGGCTACCGTCGCGCGCAGGCGCCGGAAGACGCCGACCTGATACTCTACAATACCTGCGCAATCCGTGAACATGCGGAGCAGAAGGCTTTGTCGCTTATCGGCCGCATGAAACATCTGAAAGAAAAGAATCCCGCGATTCTTGTCGGCGTTTGCGGCTGTATGACGGCCGAGGCGCACCGTGTGGAAGAACTGCGTACCCGCTATCCGTATGTGGACTTTACATTGGATCCGGCCACGATCTCGCGCCTGCCGGAAGTCATATACAAGAAAAAAACGGAAAAGAAGCGGCTCTTTTTCCGCGGAGAAGAAAAGCCGGAAAACGTGGAGGGGATTCCCGTACAGCGGGAACTGCGCCACCGGGCATTTGTCAGCATTATGTACGGATGCAACAATTTCTGCTCCTACTGCATTGTTCCGTATGTGCGCGGCCGTGAAAGAAGCCGCGCGTCCGCCGACATCATGGCGGAGGTAAAGAAACTGGTGGCGGACGGGTGCCGCGACATCACGCTTCTCGGCCAGAACGTCAACTCCTATGCGGGCGACTGCGATTTCGCCACGCTTCTTTCCCGGCTGGACGGGATTCCCGGCGATTATGTATTGCGGTTCATGACCAGCCACCCGAAAGACGTTTCGGACGACCTTATCCGCGTAATGGCGGAAAGCACACATATCGAACGGCATTTTCATCTGCCGGTTCAGTCGGGAAGCGACGCCGTTCTCCGGGCGATGAACCGTCATTATGACCGGGCGCATTATCTGTCTATCGTGAAAAAACTGCGGGAGGCTATGCCCGATATTGTGCTTACGACCGATATTATTGTCGGTTTCCCCGGGGAAACCGAAGAGGATTTTTCGGCTACGTTATCGCTGATGGACGAAGTGCGTTTCGACATGATCTATTCGTTCATCTATTCGCCGCGCAAAGGAACGCCTGCGGCGGAGCGTGCGGACGCGGTGCCGAAAGATGTGCAATCGCGCCGCTTCCGGGAATTGCTTTCCGCGCAGGATAACTATGCGGCCTCCCGCAGCGCCCCCTATGTCGGAAAAACTTTGCGTGTGCTTTGCGACGGACCGAGCAAGGAGCGCGGCGATATTTACAGCGGCCGCACTTCCGGCGGAAAACTTGTGCATTTTACGTCGTCGCCCGACAAAATCGGCGGTTTCGTTACGGTGAAGATCGACCGTGCGGAACCCTATGCCCTGTACGGCACAGTGCAGGAATAAAGCGGTTTTACCGCTGTGAATTCAGAGAAAGATCAAAGAAATGAGGATAAAATTATGACAGTTATGGAACTGGCCGCGGCGCTCGGCGACGCGATTGCCGATGAAGCCGTTGTGAAAGAACTCCGTGAAGCGCAGGCCGCTTATGACGCCTGCACCGCTATTCAGGAAAGACTTACCGAGTATAACGCCCAGCGTAAGATCATGGGTGACGAATTCAGAAAAGAAGTGGAAAAACAGGATCCCGACATGCTCGGCCTGATTAAAAACCGTATTGACGAATTGGGACGCGAGATTGTTTCCTATCCCGAATACAGCCGTCTTCTTGAGGCGCAGAAAGCGCTGCAGGCGCTGATGACCAAGGTCAATTCGGAGATCAGTTACCGCGTTTTCGGCGTGCGCCCTGAAGAAAACAGCTGTACGCACGACTGCTCCACATGCGGCGGTTGCCACTGATTTTTCTTTTTCATCAACGCGTAGGAGGATAAGATATGGCCACTGTCGTGGAATCCGCATCGGAACTGGACACCGTCACGCCGATGATGCAACAGTATCTCGACGTGAAAGCGCAATATAAAGAGTATATTCTTATGTATCGTCTCGGAGATTTTTACGAGATGTTCTTTGAAGACGCCGTTACGGTCTCCCGTGAACTGGAATTGACGCTCACGGGACGGGACTGCGGCGACGGCCGCCGCGCCGCCATGTGCGGCGTGCCGTTTCATAAGGTTGACCTTTATATCGGAAAACTGGTGGAACGCGGGCACAAGGTTGCTATCTGTGAGCAAACCGAGGATCCGGCGTCGGCGCAGGGGCTTGTCCGCCGGGAGGTCATACGCGTTGTTACGCCCGGAACGGTGACCGACGGCACTTTGCTGAACGACGGCAAGAATAACTTTCTTGCGGCCGTTTACTATGCCGCCAACGGCATCGGTATCGGATTTGCCGATATTTCCACCGGCGAAATATCCGTGACATTTCTTGCAGGGAACGAACTGCTCCCGCGACTGAAAAACGAACTTTCCGTTTATCAGCCGAAAGAAATTCTGTTTAATATATCCCGCACCGCCTGCAAGGAAATCGCCGAATATGCGACGGAACAACTCGGTGCGCTTCTGAACGACGACGGCGAGCGGTTGTTCCGCGAAGCGGACGCCACGCTGATACTGGAGCGAACTTTCGGAGAAGACGAATGTCGTAAGTTCACCGATCCCGCGGAAAAATGCGCGGCAGGAGCGCTTCTGAATTATATCCGTGAAACGCAGATGTGTGACGCTTCGTTTGTCCGCGAACTGACGGTCTACCGCGACGGTCAGTATATGGATATCGACGCCGCTACCCGCCGCAATCTTGAACTGGTGGAAGCGATGCGTACAAAAGAGAAAAAAGGCACGCTTCTTTCCGTCCTTGACCGCACCGAAACGGCAATGGGCGCGCGCATGCTCCGCAGTTTCATTCTGAAACCGCTTTTGTCTCCCGTTACCATCTCCCAGCGGCAGGGCGCCGTGCAGGACTTTTTCTCCGACTTTACGGCGCGTGAAGAAATGCGGACGCTCCTCTCGCGCATGCTGGATATAGAACGTCTCACCGCCAAGGCGGTATACGGAACCGCCAACGCCAAAGACCTGCGGGCGATTTCGCAAAGTCTTGCGATCGTTCCTCCGCTCACCGAATATCTGAAGAAATTCCGTTCGCCGAAACTGTGCGAGCTGTATAAATCCATTGACCGTCTTACCGATATTACGGAACTTCTCGATCGCGCGATAGTTGACGACCCGCCGTTTTCGATAAGAGAGGGCGGCTTCATCCGCGAGGGATACAATTCCGACGTGGACTATCTCCGGTCGGTACAGAGCGACGGAAAGTCGTGGGTGGAACGTGTGGAGACGCAGGAACGCGAAGCCACCGGCATCAAAACGCTCCGCGTCGGATACAACAAGGTCTTCGGATACTACATAGAAGTAACCAAATCGCTGATCGACAGCGTTCCCGACCGCTATATCCGCAAGCAGACGCTGACGAACTGCGAACGGTATATCACGCAGGAACTGAAAGATATGGAGGCGACGATCCTCGGCGCGGCGGACAAACTGTCTGCGCTGGAATTCTCGCTGTTCGTTACTTTGCGCGATACGGTCGCCGCCGCGTCGGCGCGTATTCAGGCAACGG
>ULRP01000778.1_pt1 | contig 11037 bp, 11 predicted proteins | sample 1955521 | NCBI WGS metagenome assembly ULRP01 (sample SAMEA4835685, study PRJEB28245) | human gut metagenome | biome: gut microbiome; material: fecal sample | place: Denmark | collected 2008
CGGGTGCCGGAGGTTCCGGCAGGTCAGCGACCAGGCTCTCAGTGGTCAGGACCATTTCAGCAACGGAGGCTGCGTTCTCCAGAGCGGAACGAGTGACCTTGGTCGGGTCCACAATGCCAGCGGCGATCATATCGTCCACGAAGACCTCGTTCTGAGCGTCGAAGCCGTAGTTGGGCTTGTTGGCAGTGATGATCTTGTCGATGATGACGCTGCCCTCGAGGCCAGCGTTCTTGGCGATCTGGCGCAGAGGAGCTTCCAGAGCCTTGAGGACGATGCGGGCACCGGTGCGCTCGTCACCCTCCAGGGTATCACACAGCTCACGGACAGCGGGGATGGCGTTGATGGGAGCGGTACCGCCGCCGGCCACAACGCCTTCCTGAACAGCAGCCTTGGTTGCGTTCAGAGCGTCCTCAATGCGGAGCTTCTTATCTTTCATCTCGACTTCGGTAGCAGCACCGACCTTGATGACAGCCACACCGCCGGCCAGCTTTGCCAGACGCTCCTGCAGCTTCTCGCGGTCGAAATCGCTGGTAGCAGCCTCGATCTGGTTGCGGATCTGAGCCACACGGTTGTGGATGGCTTCTTTGTCGCCTGCACCGCCGACAATGGTGGTGTTCTCCTTGGTGACCTTGACCTGACGTGCATGGCCCAGCATCTGCAGGGTTGCATCTTTCAGCTCATAGCCCAAATCAGAGGAGATGACGGTGCCGCCGGTCAGGGTTGCGATATCCTGCAGCATCTCCTTGCGGCGGTCACCGAAGCCGGGAGCCTTGACAGCAACCACGGTAAAGGTGCCACGCAGACGGTTGACGATCAGGGTGGACAGGGCCTCGCCCTCGATGTCCTCTGCAATGATGAGCAGCTTCATGCCGTTCTGAACCACCTGCTCCAGCAGGGGCAGCAGATCCTGAATGACGCTGATCTTCTTATCGGTGATGAGGACAGCGGCGTCATCCAGGACAGCCTCCATCTTCTCGGTATCGGTAACCATATACGGGGTCAGGTAGCCGCGGTCAAACTGCATACCCTCGACGATCTCGTTATAGGTCTCAGCGGTGGTCTTGTTTTCCTCAATGGTGATGACGCCATCGGAGGTGACTTTCTCCATTGCCTCAGCGATCAGGCGGCCGATCTCAGGGTCGCCAGCAGAAATGGTGCCGACACGAGCGATGTCGTTGGCATCCTTGACTTTCTGGCTGTGTGCCTTGATGGTCTCAACAGCCTTGGCAACAGCCTTGCTCATGCCGCGGCGGATGTCCATCGGGTTTGCACCGGCGGTGACATTCTTCATGCCCTCGGTGACCATCGCCTGTGCCAAAACGGTTGCAGTAGTGGTACCGTCGCCTGCCGCGTCGTTGGTCTTGGTAGCGACCTCACGCACCAGCTGTGCACCCATGTTCTCGAACTCGTCTTTCAGCTCGATCTCTTTTGCAATGGTCACGCCATCATTGGTGATGACCGGGGCGCCAAACTTCTTGCTCAGCACCACGTTGCGGCCCTTGGGGCCCAGGGTGATCTTCACGGTGTTTGCCAGCGTATCAATGCCAGCGCACAGTGCCTTGCGGGCATCCTCGCCCTGCTTAATCTGCTTAGCCATAATCAAATCGCTCCTTTTATAAAGCTCGAATTTCTTTTATTGATGAGGGGAAACTGCTCAGTCTTCCACCACGGCCAGGATATCGCCCTGGCGCACGATGGTGCACTCCTCACCGTCCACCTTGACCTCAGTACCGGAGTACTTGCTGGTGAGCACCTTATCGCCCACCTTGACAGTCATCTTGACTTCCTTGCCATCCACGACGCCGCCGGGGCCAACCGCAACGACCTCAGCCACCTGGGGCTTCTCTTTGGCACTACCGGTCAGGATGATGCCGCTCTTGGTGGTCTCCTCGGCCTCAACAGTCTTGATAACAACGCGGTCTGCAAGAGGAATGATCTTCATAGTTCTTGCCCTCCTATAGTAAAATATAATGAAAACAATTTAGCACTCCGGGCGCTTCTTTGCATGTCGTCCGGCTCTTTAGCACTCCATTTCTCTGAGTGCTAAGTGTATTGTACTCATCTCCGGGGTAAAAATCAAGTAGTTTGGGGCATTTTTTTGTTAAGTTTTTGTGTACGTTCCATTGAATCAACGTACTATCGCTATTTATTGTTCAAAAATGTATAAATAGCATCTTTTTATTCCCCGTTAATCCGTTCTTTTCCACCTCTCACAAAGTTTTAGCACTCTCCCACGTCAAAAAAACAAAAGTCCCTGTCAGATTCGCTTTTGCAGCGTTTCTGGCAGGGGCCTTTGTCGTTTTGCTATTCTCTTCCCGTCCAACATCTACCATGCATTCTGCTGCTCGCAAAATATCATTCCCGGTCAGAGTCCAGCATTCTCATGCAACATTTACCCTCCATTTTGATTTCTCTCTGATTCAGCCTACAGGGCCGTCTGTCAATCCTATGGGGGTGTGCTGTTGCGTCGAGACTTCATTAAAATATCAATGCACGCTCTTTGCGTTCTTCTCCCGCAGCGTCTTGTACAGCTCGTCCGCCGCCAGCGCTTCCTTGGTAAAGGAATTGTTCTCCCACCAGTTCACCAGCGCTGCCACTACGGTGATAAGACCCGTCACCAGCTGTTCCAGCTGAGCGTTGTCAATGGGCAGCGGGCTCTTGCCAAAAGCACTCAGCAGCTGGTTGGCCAGTGCCAGAATCAGGCACAGCGTGCGCACGATAGTGCCCGTCGAAATATTCTTCGTCATGGTCATTTTCCTCCATTTTGAAAAAAATCTTAACTGTCCCGGATGGGCAGTTCCTTGATTTTGTTGTACAGTGCCGTCCCGGTGCCGTTGCCGCCCAGTTCATGGTAGCTTTCATAGATGTAGCCAACGTTCGTCAGCCCCTCCATATCCACCCATTCCTGTTTGAGGTAAAAATGGGAGCTCTGGTACAGTCGGTCATGCAGCAGCGCCTTGATGGCCTTCTTCATGTTCTTTTGCTCTTTTACAGTGTCCCAGACGGTCTTCCCCAGCCACCCCAGCACAGCGGCCAGCCCGCTGAATGCCAGTTCGCCCAGGTGCTCCAAAATAAATGTCTGCGTGTCTTTTCGCCTCCTCACATTTCCCAGCGCGTTTTTACCTTCCGCACGTCCACATGCACCCAGCCCTAGAGCCGCTGTACGGGTCACAGTGGCCGGGGATGTATTTCTTCTTTACCGTCACATATCTTATCTCCTCTTACAGGTACTTATTTGCGCCTGAGACGGCCCTCCATGTGGCAGGACCGCAGACGCCATCGACTTTGAGGCCGTAATGCTCCTGGGCAAGCATGACCGCCTTTGTGGTTCCAGGACCGAAGCTTCCATCAGATTTCAGCTTCAGCAATTTTTGAAGCATGATCGTGGCTGAACGGTTTGCCGCCCCGGTGCAACCTTGTTTGATGGTCGGCATGATGAAGGCACTGTAGCTGGTGCTGGGATAATCACCGGGGGTGGTACAAAGCCAGGTGGCCTTACCTCCCCGGGTGTCAGTGTGGACAAATGCACCCATGCTGTGCCAGTAGATGCCGATTCCGCCAAAGCCAACGCTCTGTGCGATGATACCGAGAGCGACCGGGTTGATGGAGCGATCCAGCGTCCGCCAGTCTGCGGCAATGCCGTAAAGGTGGCGGCTGCTTCTACTCCCCTTCACCTTTGGGTCGGCATTATGCTTTATGCAACGGTATCCAGAGGTGACTTTCAGCTTTTTCCCAAGTTTGTCCCGGATGACCTGAAGCTTTTTCGCAAGCTCTTGGTCAACCATCTGCGCCGTGCATCCGCAGGGACATTCAAACTCATACCGACAAAAATTTTTGGTTAGCGGGGTCTTGTCCCCGGCAGAAAATGTTACGATACTCAACTTTGACATCTCCTATCAGGCTTATGGAGTGCAAACAAAAGCAGACAGCCAAAATGACTGCCTGCGAACCGTTATTTATCCCGATAATGCGACCCGCACTGAACGATTACGAAAAACTAATCTCATTATGATTACCATGACCATGTCCCGTTTTTGTAAACAAAATTCGCCGAATTATGTCTAATGTTTTTAGAAACCGACATGCTACCGTTGGTTGTTGTAGCTTTTAGTGTGCCCATCGTAAGACCGCCATTTATAGAACTTGTTCTTAACGTACAAGTTGTTTCAGTTGTTGATATGATTGTTATACCTGCACCAGGCATATTGTATAATTCCCATGTGACCCTCTGGTCAGTGGCATCACTTGGCGTAAATACAGCGGTAATCGTAACAGTCAGCTGCGTGATATCATCAGGTAGAACCAGGTCAATATCCGTCAATGGGATATAACTCGTGTAGACGAGCCGGGCCTTGCCACCTACGCCGACGTATGCTTTTTTGACTTTGCGGGCTTTGCCGCCTACCCCCACATACATGGCTTTCACTTTGCGGGCCTTGCTGCCAACGCCCATGAGTAGATTCTTTCCCATTTTGATTTCTCCCAAAAAGAAAAAGAGCCTACGATTTCTCGTAGACTCTCATTCAAAATTTTTTCTTTATTTCAGGTCAAATCCATCGGTAATGCGGCTTCTCCTCGTGGAACAGCCTCCACCGCAGCGCGTCGTCCACAAAGATGCAGAGAACACTCATCGCCACCCACAGCAGGCTGAACGGCAGGCAGATCTGTCCCAGCAGGTTGCAGGGCAGGCCCGAGTAGTCCCAGATGCCGAGGCCCAGATATAAATTCAGGATGATCCCCGCCACCAGCTCCATGGCGGTCACCAGGGCGCTGCCGCAGAGCGCCTGCTTCCAGATGGGCATTTCCCAGGGCAGGTAGTTGTTCAGGCCCCCGATGAGCACAAAGCACACACCGCCAACGACGGCCATAGTCCAGTGGGAATGGCCCCGCCACATGATTTCGATGCAATAATAAAGCCGCTCTCCAATCAGAAAGAGAATGGCGCATTTAAGGCATTCTTTGAACTTATCAGTCATAGCGGGCCCCTTTACGCAGATACCGTAGTGGTCAGTTTTGCGACGATGGCCTCCACCTGCTCTTTTGCCTTCTGCAGGATGTCCGCCACCTCGGCTTTCAGGTCCTCCGGCAGCTCCACGCCATAGGAAATGCCCTTCAGCACCTCAAGGCTCGTCTCACGGCCGATCCATTGCCGCAAAGCGTTGTTGTAGGTGGTCTGCTGAGTGATGGCGCTCTGCTTTGCCGTGTACAGCGTCACGATGTCGGCGGCAGAGTACAGCTTGCACTGCTTTCCGTCTGCGTGGTAGGGGTAGGCCGTGGCTCCCAGCATCACTGCGTTGAACACACCGTCGATGTTGGATTGGTCGGGCACTTCCAACGAGAAATGCTCCTGCGTCCCGTCCCCGAACATCACGTCGATGCCCGCCGTGATGGCCGCTTCGCAGGCGTTGGAAGCTTCTTCCAGCTTCTTTGCCCGCAGTGTTTCCATCTGCTCTTCCTCGGTGGGCGGCATGGGCACTTCACCGTAGTCGTACACCGTGTAGGTGCTGTTTTCAATGCTGATGCCCCAGTATTTCTCGCCCGGGGCCGCATTCTGGTTGTGCTCCTCCACCGTCTTGCTGATGGCGTCGTAGGTGGCAAAGTTCTCCCCCTCTTCCACCGGGGCAGTATAACCGGGTTGAATGATCTCCATATTCTATCCTCCTGCCAAGGGCAACAGGGCCCTCCATTTTGAAATTCGTAGAAACCCAAGCGGTCTGGTGCCGTTAACGGACATGCCAAGGGCTCTCCTGTCAGGAGAGCTGTCGCCGTAGGCGACTGAGAGGTCCTACCGGAATAGCGCTCTTACTCGTATACCAGCAGCATCTTGCCGCTCTCCAATGCACTCCCCGCTCCCGGGTCACTGCTCTGGCTGGCGATCACGTACCCCTGCACATTGTTGGCTTTCCCGGCATTGGTTGCATAGTCCGCCGTGCCGTTCACGTTTCCGTGAAAATTGCCATCGCTGGGTGAGAAATAGCTCTTGAATACCCCGTTCAGCGCAATGCGCAAAAAGCAGTTCGCGTCATCCAGCAGGTTCAGTACCAGGTTTCCCTGGTCAGACGCCGTGGTCTGGTAGTAAATTTCCGCCCCGTCCGTGGAACCGGAAAAGCTGATCTTTTTCGATTTCGCCACGTCCCCGATGGGCGGGAACGCAATGTCCCCGCTCACGGTGCCGCCAGTCTTGTCAAACTTTTTGTCAAGTGCATCGCCCACCGCTTTTGCGTCGGCGGACATGTTTTCCTGGCGCAGCGTGGGGTCGGTCACCAGCATCAGGCTGCCGTCACTGCCAACGCTCATAGGCCCAAATGCCATTTTTAATCTCCTTTCCTCTTAAGCTTCCCTTGAAAGGGGAACTGGCGCAAAGCGCCTGAGAGGTCTTAACGGTATAGTGCTCTTACTCATACACAAACAAAAATTTATTCGTCGTCAGGCTGCTGTTCGCGCCCGGGTCGCTGGTCTGCACCCCAAAGGTAAAGCCGTTCACGCTGGCCGCCGTGCCACCAGCACTCGAAGAACCCGCATAGTTGTGGGTATGGCTGCTGTTGGCTTTGCCGCTGAGCTTCGTGTCCATCTCACTTTCCGTATAGTAGCGGTCATCGTGGTTGTGAGAACTGGGTGCAAACGTAGTCGGCTTGCCTGTCACAGAATCCCAGCTGTGGCTGTGAGATGCCGCTGCAAAATCGCCCACGTTCTTTGCAGCCGCCGTGCCAAGCGTCGGGAAGTCGGTAATATCCGCTTTCACATGTTTGTGGGCACTGGGGGCAAATGTGGAGGGCTTTCCCGTAATGTTGCCCCATGCATGACTGTGCGTTGCCGGAGTAAACGTACTGGGCTTGCCGGTTACGTTATCCCACGCAACTGATTTCGCAGTATCGGCAGTTCCGGCAGTGGCAGGTTTGTCGTCAGTAAATGCCAGTGTTTTCCATGCAGACCAGTTTGCATCAGAAGTGTCTCGCTTATTCCGGTAGTACAGTCTTGCAACTGCACCGGAAGCACCGCTCCATGCGGCCAGAATCTGACCTGCACCATTACCCATGACAGAAATCACATTGCCATAGGGTACAGGGTAGCCATTATTGTAAACCTGATAGACAGTCAAACCGTTGGTTGGAGAAGCAGTTCCAGATAGAGCTGTCTGCCTGGAATCATTTCGGATGCGGCCGGCACTTGACACATCTTTTGCGCTATCGGCGGTATTATCAACGCTCCCAAGTCCAACTTCAGCTTTCGTGTAACTCGGCTTGCTTGCCGCTTTTGCCCAAGCCGAGACATCACTTGCCGGCATACTGGTAGGAAAGTCAGTAATATCAGCTTTCACATGTTTGTGGGCACTGGGGGCAAATGTGCTCGGCTTATTGGTGATATCCGCCCACAGGTGCTTATGCCCCGTGGCGCTCTTCCCCGCCAGCTTAGTGTCCAGCTCGCTCTCTGTGTAATACCGGTCATCATGGGTGTGCCCGCTGGGCGGGTAACTGGTGGGTTTCCCTGTGATGCTGGTCCAGTCGTGGGTATCCTGCCCGGGGATGCCAAGGCCCGTGATGTCCGCTTTGGTCACCCCAACCGCTTTTGTCACATGGCCCAGGGCGTCCACGGTCACTTTGTACAGTCCCTCGGCATAGGCCGTATGCCCGGGGTGGATGTAGAGGTTCGCTTTCTCCGCAATGCCGTTCAGCTTTGCCAGCAGGGCGTCGGTAAAGTCGTTGTGGGAGAGGCCTTTCCCCGCTTCTTTCTGCACATAGCCGGAGAGGTCCATCGTGATGTCGTCCAGCAGCTCCATTTTGAAATTTCCGGCATCGTCCGCGATCTTCGCATAGATGTCATAGTGTTTCGTCACGGAGTTCATCACGAGGTACATGACGTCCTCTTTGGCGTCCGCCGCTGCAGGTACACTGCTCACTTTCTGGAAGCTGGTGTGCTTGCTCCCCGCCATGGCCGTCTTGACGGTGTTCTCCACTTCCGTTTTGGTCTGGTAGGTCTTGTCGTTGGTCAGCTGGGAAACTTTCGTAGGTACGCTGACATTCACGTTCTTTTCCGCGTCTACCGTCAGGGCCGTTCCGTTGACCTTTACGCCCTCCAGTACGTTCGTCTGGTAGTTTTCGTCGTTGGTCAGCTCGCTCACAGCCGTGGGCATGTGGACATTCACGGTCTTGCCCGTAATGCCTTGCGTCACGCCATTCACCTGAATGCGCTCGATCACGTTCTCCTGGTAGGAGGCATCGTTTTCCAGCTGATTCACCCGTGTCGGCACCGGGATGTTCACGGTCTTGTTTTCCCCGACGCTCAGCGGGTCGCCGTTCACGAGAATCCGCTCAATGAGGTTCGCCTGAGCGCCTACTGCTTCCAGTGTCCGTACCCGCTCGGAGACTTCCCCCATCTTCGCGATAAACTTCTCGCCAAACCCCTGCAGCTGGCTGAGCTTCGCCAAAATCATTTCACTCGCCATGGAATAATGCCTCCATCATCTCCGTAAACTCGGCATCCGTGGCCGCTCTCGTCGAGATGGTGCCCGCGCTGTTCACGTCCACACCGTCGCCGATCATCACCAGGCCCAGCTCCGTCCGTGTAGCCGGCTTGTTCACCGGGTCTTCTTTCTTGATGAGAGCCAGGATCACGTCAATGTTCTCCTCAGGCGGGCGCACGGCATAAAACCGCACGTAGCCGTCAAAGGTCTGCACCACGCTGGCAAGACCCGCAGGCGCTGCCGCTTCAAAGTGCTCGAGGTCGGTGGTGGCCAGCGGCGTCAGGGTCGAAAGGCATCCCGGCACCTCGATGTCGCAGTAATACTGGTTTGGGCCGATGGCCGTTCCCAGCCGCTTCCATTCTGTCGTAGGAAGCGTCAGATTGAAACTCAGCGTACCAACGCCGAACAATGTCAGCACCAGCTCGATATCGTCCGTCGGGATGTTCCGGGCAAACAGCCGCAGCGCCCCTGTCCGGGTCTCCACTGCCGTTGCCACTCCTGCTACCGTTGCCACGGCATAGCTTTCCAGTGCCGTTGCGCAAAAGGGCGAGTATCGGTCGGTCAGGTCCTGCACCGGAATGTCGCAGTAGTAGCCGTAGACGCCCTTTGCTGGGGTCAGGGTCTTCCAGCCCGCTTTCGGTGCCACGAGGTTGTAAGTCTTGTAGTAGCCGCCGCTGTATTCGCTCTTGGCCGTGGCAATGGCGTCTTTTGCATTCTCCGAGTATCGCTTGGCCGAGTTCTCGCTGTCCTTGGCGTGGCTGGCACTGCTGGCACTCGCTGCCGCGCTGGCCGCACTGGCCTTTGCACTATTGGCACTGTCCCCTGCACTGGAAGCACTTGCCTTTGCACTGGAGGCCGAGGCGTCCGCGCTGGCTTTGGAGTTCTGGGCGCTCTTCTCGCTGGCATCTGCACTGGCGGAAGCTTGGTCCTTCAACTCTTTCATCTGGTCGAAATAGCGTTTGACTGTGGCCATCTGCTCGTTCATCCAGTTGTAGACCCACTCGCCCATCTGCGCGATCCACTCGCGCACTTCCCGCCCGTACAGCGCCTGCCGCACACCCTTGGCGATGTCCTTAATATTAAATGCCATTTTGAAATCCTCTTATCCATTCAGGTTGCTCACAATGCCCCGCACCCGCTCTTTCACATGCTTTACCGTTGCTTTTTCGGAAGCCTGCTGGGCGGTCAGCTTTTTCGAGGGCAGGCCGTAAGTCAGCTGTTTTTCGTCCGTGCGGTCGATCTTGATGGTTTCTTTCGTACAGATGTACCACCCATCCACCCCGTGGGGGTCGGAGTGGATGTAGGTCTTTTTCAGCAAACCAAGCCGGTCGGTGGCTTCCCCGATATCCCGCCGGTCAAAGGCGAGGATGTCCAGCACGGGCTCCACGTCCTGCTTGTACTCGTCCAGCTGTTTCTTTGCCAGTTCATTCAGCTTTTCTTCGGTCGTCGCCTCGTCGGTGGCTGTGCGCCGCTCCACGATACCATATTTCTTCTCGGATTCCTTGTCCTCTGCGCAGCCAAATACCAGTTCCGTTTTTGTCTTCTTGAAGATCCACCAGCCCTTGGTGGTGGTCACCACGGCATCCAGTGCCACCTTGTTCACAAAGTCCGAGGGCATTTCCTCAGTGCAGGTCAGGTCGATGAGGTTCTTCCCGTACTCGATCTTCTGCTTCGTCTCGCTCATGGCGTTCCCCGAGTAGAAGCACTTGATCTGCATGGGCCCCTCCCAGTCTCCTGGAGTCACGGGTTCCCGGTACAGCCGGAAATATCCCGCATATTTGTCAAAGAGGAAACTGTTCAACAGGTCCCACTGGGTGCCCCAGGTGTCGCCGTCTTCCGAGGTGTCTTTCGTCTTTCCCAACAGGTAGTCCACTTTGGAGCAATACAGCGGCACAGTGAACAGCCCTGATTTTTCATTTCCGCCCTTATAATAGCTGCCGTTCAGCACCACCTTGTCAAAGATGGAGTCATGGTCTTCCCCGGGCAGCGGGATTTCCCCCTCGGTCTTGAATGTCAGATAATTCACCCCTGCTGCAATGCGGGTGCAGGAGTTTTCCAGCAAGTGCTCCAGTCCCAGGCAGGTGACCACTTTGCTCAGGTCGCCCTGCTTTTCAATCGAGGTCACACAGCCAAAGAATACTTCCTCTTCGTCATCTTCGATGACCGAAACAAAGGTCTCGTTCAGTTTGAAATACTCGTAATACGGGTTTTCAGCACTTCCGCCCAAGAGGCACACCAGCTTTTTCGGCACCGTAAAGGAGAATTGCGGGATCGCAAGATTTTCCAGCGAGACCGTGCCGTCCTCGATGCAGGGCCGCTGTTCATCGCTGATCGCGTCGCCCATACTGTCATGGATAAGGGCATGTTCCACCCAGATCATCTGGTCATCCAACACGTCATTATTGTTGTCAACGTAATGTCCGATGCTGCCAGCATAAATCTTATATCCCATTTTGAAATCTCCTTACAAATACCCCGGCTCATACGTCCCACGCACGTGGGCTTCGTCTCCTGCTTCTTTGGTCAGCTGCAAATAATAAATATTCAGCATTCCACCATTGGTGGAAGCGGCGGGG
>ULRP01007698.1_pt1 | contig 11031 bp, 10 predicted proteins | sample 1955521 | NCBI WGS metagenome assembly ULRP01 (sample SAMEA4835685, study PRJEB28245) | human gut metagenome | biome: gut microbiome; material: fecal sample | place: Denmark | collected 2008
TCTACCCATCTATTGTTTTCTTTATAGAAAAAATACTCGCTTAAATTTTCTTTTAAAAAAACTTCCAACATCTTTTCCATTCCATCCGCTAAATCAGCCTTTTTCATATCTTCTATTTCTGTCCAATAAACTTCACCCTCATTAGATGCAGACAAGTTCCCCTCAAATTTGTTAGTTTTATAAAATAAAACCATATATCTTGAACCATCATCATTTGTCCAATCTTTTATTCCGCACAATACAGGCGAAGAAATTCTTAGTCCCGTTTCCTCAAGCACTTCACGAATTACAGCGTCAGTAAAGGATTCTCCTTTTTCTACATGACCTCCCGGAAATGTAACGCCACAATAATCATCATCTATTTTTTCTTGTACTAAAACCTTATCACCATCGTATACCATACACATATTAGTTATTGTAACAACTTCCGTCCTATCCATGCTGCACCTCCACAACTCCCTATTCATTGTCGTTCCATCATTATTTTTGTTCCGTTAACATATCATAAAGAGCCAAATCCGTTTTATATATCCCCTGACATGACTGTTAAATATAAAAATTATCTTTTTTCATAGACGAATATTGTGCTTGATGTTTTATCTGTATTTATATCAAACTTGATATAGTTATCTCCTAATCTGCCCTATACACACTCTCTGTCATCTCAGGACAATCTCCCCTTGAAATCCTCATACCCGAAATGCTTTACAACCTCACACTCCCCATTCTCATGCCTAAGCACGATATCCGGAAGTCCGATTCCGTTGAAGGTGTTATTCTTCACCATAGAATATATAGCCATATCCTCAAAATACAGTGTGTCGCCTATCTGTATCTTTCTGTCAAAGGAATAATCGCCTCACCCGGCTCAAGATACACCTGAACCTGATATTTTTCCTTCATGTGATTCACAAGGCGGACAAGGCGTTCCACATCGTAATCTTTTCTTGTGATGTGATGACCTCCGCCCATATTGAGCCACTTCATATCGTAGAGATATTTTCCGAATTTCTGCTCAACAGCCTCAAGCGTTGTCTCCAAATCATCGGAATTCTGCTCACAGAGCGTGTGAAAATGAAACCCATCAACGCCCTCTAAAAAGCGTGGATTTTCCCCAAGCTCCTCCTCCAGCTTTTCTATGGTGATGCCAAGCCTTGCCTCGAACAGTCCGCTTGCCGTACATCCGCTTATATATTCACCTATAATCTGATACACTGCATACATTGAGAAGCACTTCTATGCGAGCAGTATACGGCACCCGGTACGGTCTATAACGCTTTTTAATATTTCCAGATTACTTTTCAGCTTTCCCTCATCGACAATGTATGATGGGGTAGCTACATCTTTTATGTTCATGCTATACCTCATTAGTTTCCTTTATTCCATTTCTTTTCTGTATTGAATAATCTGTTGTTGCAGCATATATTTTTCACGTTTAAACAGAATAGCTACCTCGCTACTATTCGTTTTACAATTAAATTATACGTTTATTATTTTTAAGTTATCAATACATATTTTGTCTTTTTTTCAATTTATGTATTGATAACTCGTTTTTTTCATTTCTGTAAACTATTTCTTCTTCCGGGTGCTAATCTTTATGCAGTTATTCCGTTATCCATTTTCTTTATACTCACAACTTTGAAGTCAGACTACTCTCTATAACCTATTAGAGCAATAATCTCCATCGACCAATACTTTATCTAACGGGCATATCTCTATATTCATGTCTTCGCACTCCTTTACCAAATTGGAAATTGTATATCATTCAATTCCAAGTTTAATATAATCACCATCATTATAGTTATATACTCGTTTGCCTACAAAACCAGCGATAATTTTGATATTTTCTTCATTCTCACCTTCTATTTCAAATATATAAATGCGTTTTCCTGCTTCTTCTTTTTCTTCCATTACCTCAGTACAATTCACAAAATATTTATCTAAAATATCTTCCAACGGGTATTGAGTATCTTCACCATCCTCCAATTCAGCATATAAGGTTACACAATATACGGGGCCCGATGTAATTCCAATTTTTCCTCCAGCTCCGCCTGTGGCATCCTTATAAATAAAGCCCTCATGTTGTGTATATCTCTCACAGTCACTATACTTATCCAACTTCAATGCTTTAATAATTTTCATTTAATATTCCCTCCGTAAATTCCGATTTTTATATTAAATCCATTTATCTGCTTATTTTTCTTCACATATTTTATCAATATCTCAAAAGCACTTAATAATAAATCCGCACCCGTTTCTTTCCCGTGATCAGTGTGTCCGTAACAACTGTAAACTCATGGTACTCACCTTCCACGACATTATCATAAATACTTGATGATACTTCTACATCCATAGTTTCTTCACCACAATCCAGGTCAGAAGCATTGACTCTTACATAGTACATTGTTGTAGTTTTACTCGCACCACTGTAATGTCTTTTCTTCTGATTGTATCCGCTGTCAGCTTTTTTAGCCTTACCTTTCGTTATGACCAGCAGTTCTTTGTATTCTGTTACGGAATCCCGTACCAAAACCTTGCGATAAATAAAAGGCGACAGCAATTGCCAACACCACCACCACTATAAGTGCCCACGAAGTGATTTCTGTTCTTTTTGTTCTCTTGGATTTATAAATATCTTTTCTCATTGATTTTCTCCTACTCACTTGAGTCTTTGTTATTCTCTTATCTCCGTCCAGCATTTGCAAATGCAGTGGCAAACTTGAATTTGTCTCTTTCTTACCCATTAGCAATCTGAACCAATTTATCAATTATAACTTGTGGTATCTCGCTATTTTCATAACCTTGTTTAATAGATTCGATTGCATTATCTATATCGTTATTCTTTGCATATAAAAACGCTCTGATATGACACATATACGGAACATATATATGGGGTAAAGTTACTATCCTCTGATTAAGAACAGTAATGGCATCATCAACTGTTTGTACATTATTTATCCACTCTCTTACCAGTGGGATATTTTTATCTATCACATTTTTTATATATTCCAATGCAAATTCTATATCGGACGTGTAGGTAGGTATTTCATATTGAAAACTTGTGCATTTCCTTGGATTATAAAATTCTTCCTTTGTATATCCACAGTCTTGTTCTCTTTCATCCTCTATGTGATTATACCAAGCATCAGCAATGTGTATTTTTACAGAACTTTCTGTCCGATGCCATGTCAACTTATTTTTACTATTGATATCAGGGATAAAATCATAATTATATCCCCAGCGCAAGTATATGTGATTTCCTCTTGGATAACATAATTCGACCACAAAACGCCGATTAGCACTCCATTCAGAGTGCCATTTTTTTATCTTTTCATTATATTTCAACCCGAATTCTTCTGACAACCTTCGAGATATGTATTCGTCATAAAGTTCTCTTTTAATATATTCATCACCATGTAAAAACTTATCTTTATACTCTTCTTGTGATAATATTTCATTTGATTCCCTTTTTTTTGAACAAAAACCCTTACTCAATACATCAAATAGACTCATAAGTAACCTCCATTATTGCAAATCATCTCTTGCTTAAATCTCGATTTATCGTTTTATCACTTCTTCCAGTGTTATAACCCTTCCATGTCCAGATCCACCATATTTTTCTTTTTGCAGAAATAGGTTTCCAGACCATTGGCCGTTAATTGCTGTGCCACAGCATTTTCAAAGTGAACGTCGTTATTTACTTCGCTGTTTTTATTGATCAGTTCCAGTTTGGTTTCCGCCGGATATGCACTGGTAAGCAATCCGGTGTCATTGGAAAAGGCCGGAACACATTACTGCTCTTGCTCGCTTTGAGAGGAATAACGGGAGCTTCCACTTTATATACCGGTAACGCGACTCCGGCATCTTTCAGCCACAAAAAGCTGTTTTCATATCTGTCAAACTTTAACTCTTTATCCAGCATTGTAAATACAAACTTTTCAACCATTCTTCTGACGATACGTCCTATAAATATGGTAACAAAAGCGAACTTCTTCATCACTAATCGCAAGCTGGGAAAATGCCGCTTTCTTTGCAATACCCATGTACTGCTCCCAATCTTCTTCAGAAACAGCCGGATACATTTTCTTTAAGCGCGCCTCATATTCCGCATCCGTCATCGATGAAAATTGTGCCGGCACAAGCTTACGCACATTTTTGTATATTCTGCGGTTCATTCTCTTTACTGCACGAATATTCTGCTTTTTGCGAAGTTCTTTTAACAGGACGTTTCTATAATTTCGCTGCAATCGCACAACACAATACAGCACAAGTATCAGCACAACGAGAATGATGAGAATACCAATTACAAAAGTCGCAATTTTCTGTCCCTGTGACAGCCCTTTACCGCCTCCGGTTCCGTTTTTCCCTGGCTCCTGTGTGGATTGCTGCGTCATTTGTGTCTGCGAATCCTGTGTCTGTGTTTCCTCCGTGAGCTGAGTTTCCTCCGTGAGCTGTGTTTCTGTATTTTCAGACTCGCTCGATGCCGTGGTGTCTTTTCTCTTATCATGGTCTGCCTTCAGGTCTTTGAGATTTTCCTCATTTGTTGGTATGTCTGCATTGATTCCGCCATATCCCGGTGTCACTTCATAAGGAATCCAGCCAATGCCATCCAGATATATTTCCACCCATGCATGTCCGCATCGATCAACGACATCTGCCGCGTAGCTTCCGTCTTTTTGTGCCTGAAAAGATTCTCTTTTTACAATATAACCGGATGCATAGCGCGCCGGCACACCAAGTTCCTGTAAAATCAAGGTCGCAGCACTTGCAAAATGCATACAGTATCCTTCTTTTCCTTTCTCTAGGAAGTATGCTACTGCATCCTCTCCCGGTGTAAGATCATCCAAATACAAATTATAACGTTTATAGGTATTTAATATGTCTTTTACACTTCTTGCCAGATCAAGCCTTGACATATTCACATATTGCATCATCGCTTCTTCCAATGCAAAATCCTGTTCCCCATAATATGCATCATCAACATAATCTTTTCGTGCCGTGTACCAGTCTGAATCCATATAACTTTCTTCCAGAACCGCCTTTGTATACCGGATCACTCCGTCGGTCGCAGAAGCGTTCGGCTTTGCATAATGCTTATACGCATACGTATCATACCAGCTCATGGCATCCGGGTCCTCTTTATTCTCGACCCACACAAAATACTGCGCATTCTCATCCATCTTCGTATTTTGCAGCAATCCCTCTGCCTTAACAGAAGATTTCATTCGCTTTTTTTTGACCACGGCATCCTTGTCTACCCACACAGTATCCTTACTGTCTGCCAGATCCATAAAATATGGCACAAGTGCATTGGAACTCCATGCATTTTCATAGGTGATCTCATAGGTTGTCCGCCCATCAATATTGTCATTTCCCTGCGACTGTTCGTAGACATTCTGGCTCAGCAGGACAGCAATATGATCCGGATCATAGCCCGCTTTTTTTGCTTCCCTTTCATAAGAATCATCTAAAGTTTTCCATGTACCATCCACATATCTGCTACTGCAGAAATCCTTCAGGTACAAATTGGTCTCCGGCTTTTTTTCTGCGCTGATCGTAAGTATTTTGCGGTCAGAATATTCCGGTGTATTGTTGTCGACCTCTGCCTTATTGGTTTCAACATAAGACGGTCCGATATTTTTCAGTCTATCTTCCAGCTGTGTTTGAAAAATATAAAACTGCTTTCCATTTTTCGCAATTGCTTCGGCCGGACGAACGAACGCTGTTCCTCCAAGCAAAACAATCCCCACTGCAACCACTGCAGTACAGCCCAATGAAATCATCTGCCGGAAAAATACGCGTTCCTGCTTTTTGTGTTCGCCCTTTTTTGCCTGGAATGCAACACGCTCCCTTGCATATGGACCGGAGAACAGAAGGAGCAGTCCCGCAAAATAAAATGCAAACCCTTTCCAGGACGGTAGAGCATTCACAAGCAGTCCTGCACTCAGGATCGTGATCCCCGGTAACAACAGAAACAGCTTCTGCTTTGTCATATAACGCAGCATCACACCAAACATCAGAAGAAGATACAGGGTAAAACCTAACGCAAGTGGCAGATAGGTCATATCTGCATCGTATCCCTGTATATTGCTTTTGTAATAAGCATTCCATGGAATCAGGTAGCTGCTGTACAGTGCCTGATACCCTTCCTTCATGTGTGAAAAATTTTTCCGGAAATAAAGTGCCGATCCAAGGATATAAACAAGTTCTGTTCCCACCGACCATACCGCCTCATATTTTCCGCAAAGCGGTGCCACATGAAACAGCACAATCGCCAAAAACAGAAATACCTGGATCCACACAAACGAAGCTTTGGAAATCGTCCATTCTTCAAGAATGCTGGTTGCCAAAAACACCATTCCATAAAACAACAACACCGTTGCCATGAAACTTCGAACCGCACCCGCACAGTTTTCTGCAAATACATATTCGGTTGTCTTGTTTGTTTTTTGCATTGTATTTTTTCTCATAACATTAATTCCATGGTTTCCATTTTTTCTTTCCAGTCTTTTTCGTCCAATGAAACAATTTCTTTGTCATTTAAGATCAAATGCATAGAAGCATCCAAATACATTGTGTACAACAGATTCTCCCGCTTATATTTTTCTTTGTACATCGTCGGTAAAGGCTGCGGTGCCGCCACATAACCGTCTGCGAGATAGTAACATAAAAACATATAAAAGCTTTCCTCATCGTCAATCCGGATACGGACAACATCTTTGCGGCTGACACTGTACCATGCCACATAGTGCGGACAGGCTGCATCCATCAGGGAAAACACAACTCCTGCCATCACCGTAAGAAACTTCTCTTCGTTTTTGGTTTTTGCCTTCTTCTTTTTCCATTTCTTTTTCATATGTGGCGGCTCCAGCAGGAACACAAGCGGACAGGCCTTTGGCTGGCTGTTTTCCCGCACGAGCAGATCATCCGATTTTGCACTTAACTTCCAGTGAATGCTCTGCATTTTGTCCCCGGCGCGGAACTCACGCACCCCAAAGATTTCGCTCGGATCATCTCCCGGATGAAAATCATCGTAGACATCTGCCTCTCCGAAAAAGTTGCGTGTGTGTTCCGATACATGCACACCAACACTGATCAGTTCCGGGAAAATCATAACATTGCACGATCGACCGACTTTCTTTGTTATGCAGAAAAGGCCGGTCAGATCATAAATTTTGATCTTCTTTAAACCAAATTCATAATTCCCCGCATATTCCGGATATATCACCTGCTGATACTCATTTTTTCCGTGATACACCGGCGCTCCCTTCTGCCAGGCACGCTCGCTTTTTCCAATAAAAGCGTTCTCACAGGTAATTCGGTATTTGATTTTCATACAGCTGATACGGCTATGATTCTTTACGGCAAGCGTAAGCCGGACTTTTTCCCCCGGCTCCGCGACCGCGATCGGAATCTGTATATCCGCCTCAATTTTCCTGCGATACCAGAGTAAAAATAAAAAAGCGAGCACCAAAAGAATTGCTTCGGCAAAGCCAAGCAATCCAATTGTCACGCTCGCATAAATAAGTGCGATATAAAATGTAAAAACCGTAACCAATGCCCCGATCACAAAACTAATCACGCTAATCCACCTTTTCCATATATGATGCCGGCTGTCTTGTATCCGCTATAATCTGGGATAAAATCGCCTCTTCCGTCACATGTGCCACCCGCGCCTTGGTGTTTGGCACAATACGATGCTTTGCGATATCCATAAAAATATCGGTAACATCGGATGGAATCACATATTCCCTCCCCTGAAGAAATGCCCAGGCTTTCGCCATGCGCACACAGGCGATCGTTCCTCGCGGGCTGACACCAAGTTCAATGTAATTACTGTTTCGCGTCTTGTTCATCAGGTTTGTAATGTACGCATAAATGCTGTCATGAACATACACATTCTCCACCTGTGCCTGCATGTCCACCAGCTGCTGCGCCTGCAGAACTGCCCGCAACTCACCAAATCCCGCAGCCGTACTTTTGCCTTTTGCAATGGCAATCTCACTCTCAAGATCCGGATAGCCCATGCTCATACAGATCATGAAACGATCCAGCTGGGACTCCGGCAAAAGCTGGGTTCCTGCACTTCCCTTCGGATTCTGTGTTGCCATAACAATAAAAGGCTTCGGCACTTCACGGCTGACGCCATCTACGGTTACCCTGCCTTCTTCCATAACTTCGAGCAAAGCCGACTGCGTCTTTGGAGAAGTCCGGTTGATCTCATCCGCCAGAAACAAATTACACATAATTGTTCCCGGATAATACACAAATTCTCCTGTATTCTTTTGATACATATTAAATCCAAGAATATCTGCCGGCATGACATCCGGCGTGAACTGTACTCTGTGATTTTCCAGGCCCATGACCTTGGAAAAAGCGATTGCCAGAGTTGTCTTACCGACACCCGGCACATCCTCTATTAAGATATGACCTCCCGCGAGAATTGCCGCGAAAGCTTTCTGAATGCAGTCATCTTTGCCGGTAACGGCGTGTTTTACTTCGTCCATGACTGCCCTTGCATTTTCATAAATCTGACTCATTGTTGTTCCCCCATATTACGAGCATTCTACTAGCCTTCTAATATAAATTCAGTATAATGCAATTATGGGAAAACAACAATATTGCAGAGGTTAAGATTCTCTTAATTCCAGAACTTTTTTCCTGTCTGCGGATCTTCGATTCCGAGCAAAGAAAGAATTAACGCCATACGCATATATTTTCCGTTCTGTACCTGCTGAAAATAAGCTGCTCTGTTGTCATCATCCACATCGTAAGCGATCTCATCAACACGTGGCAGTGGATGCAGTACCGGCATATTTTCCTTTGCCAGCTGCAGCTTTTCCCGGTTGAGAACATAAGTATCCTTCAGACGAATATAATCCTCTTCATTGAAAAAGCGCTCTTTCTGCACTCTCGTCATATAGAGAACATCCAGCTTCGGAAGACTGTCCTCCAGACTGGACACTTCCTCATACGGCGTATGCGTCGGCTCTAATGTTTCGTCTACAAGATAATCCGGGATTCTGAGTTCTTCGGGCGAGATAAAATAGAATTTGTTTCCTGTATGGCGCACCAGACTCTTCACCAGTGAGTGCACCGTTCTTCCGAACTTCAAATCTCCACAGAAACCGATCGTCAGATTGTCGAGTCTTCGAAGTCTCTGGCGAATGGTCATCAGATCGATCAATGTCTGTGTCGGATGGTTATGTCCGCCATCTCCCGCATTGATGACCGGGATTTTCGAATACATGGATGCACAAAGCGGTGCCCCTTCCTTTGGATGACGCATGGCAATAATATCTGCATAGCAACTGACAACCCTTACGGTATCTGCAATCGTTTCCCCTTTGGAAACGCTCGATTGTTCTGCACCTGCAAATCCAATTGTCTGTCCGCCAAGACTGAGCATTGCCGACTCAAAAGAAAGCCTCGTTCTTGTGCTTGGCTCATAAAAAAGCGTTGCAAGCTGTCTGCCGTCTGCTGCATGGGCATAAGCTTTCGGATTCGCAGCGATCCGGTCTGCAAAATCCAGCACTTCATACGTTTCTTCTACTGTAAAATCCAAAGGACTTATCAAATGTCTCATAACCACTCTCCTTTTGTTAAATACTGACTTCTCTCTGCACCTACGGATATGAACTGTATTTCATGCTGCAGAAGATCCTCTAATGTCTCCACATATGTCTTTGCCGCATCCGGCAGTTCATCATAGGTTTTGCAGCCGCTGATGTCTGTCTGCCAGCCCGGAAGCATTCTTACAATCGGTGCATATTCTTCGAGATCCTCTACCGGATCAAAATCTGTCACTTCCTGATTTCCCTTTTTGTAGCCCACAATCACAGGAATTTCTTTCATCATGCTGAGCACATCCAGCTTGGTTAATGCAATCTTGTCCGCATTCTGGCACTTTAATCCATACCGGCTTGCAACCGCATCAAACGGACCTACACGACGTGGACGTCCTGTGGCAGCACCATATTCTCCACCAAACTTGCGCAAAAGTTCCATCCAGGATTCCGGCATGGCTTTTTCTGCGGTAAATGGCCCTGCACCTACACAGGTTGAATAAGCTTTCAGCACACCAACGACATGGTCCAGCTGCTTTCCCGGTATCCCTGCCCCGATTGGACCGTAGGCAGAAATTGTGGAAGAACTTGATGTATATGGGAAAATGCCATAATCAATGTCCCGCATAGCTCCAAGCTGTGCCTCTAAAACAACCCTTTTTCCTTCCTTTAACGCTTCCTCGAGATAAGCACCTGTGTCTACTATATATGGCCACAACTCTGCTGCCTGATCTTCACACCAGGAAAGCAGTGCCGGATAGGACATCGGTTCCTGATGATAGCATCCTGCAAGTTCCAGATTCTTTGCCTCGAGCATCATTTTCAAACGGTTCTGTACGGATTCCTCTTTTAGATGAAGCAGGTCCCCAAGACGCAGTGTTTTCTTTCTGTATTTGTCACTGTATGCATAGGCGATGCCTCTTTTTGTGGACCCAAATGCCGCTCCGGTTTTTGCAAGACGCGTCTCTTCGAGTTCATCCTGAATTTTGTGCCATGGCATCGAGATTGTTGCCCGTTTGGAAAGTTTTAAGTTCTTTGGTGTGACCACAACACCTTTTTCCCTGATCTGTGCGATTTCGTTTGTCAGATGTTCCAGATCTACCACCATACCATCACCAAGTACACATACCACATTCTCATGCAGAATACCGGATGGCAGCAGATTTAAAACAACTTTTTGCTGTTTGGCAACCACCGTATGTCCGGCGTTATTGCCTCCCTGATAGCGGACAACAACATCTGCATTCTCCGCAAGCAGATCGATCACACGACCTTTTCCTTCGTCTCCCCAGTTAATTCCTGTTACAGCTGTAAGCATATTTTATCCTCCTTCTTTCGACACTATCTTTGAACATCAAGCCATGCATAATTTGTTATGTGCAATACCGGAATGTCCGGTCGGTAAGTATTCGCGCAAAAATAAGTCCGAGCGGTAACGATACAATAATCATAATCGCCGCCGCAA
>ULRP01049014.1_pt1 | contig 10951 bp, 9 predicted proteins | sample 1955521 | NCBI WGS metagenome assembly ULRP01 (sample SAMEA4835685, study PRJEB28245) | human gut metagenome | biome: gut microbiome; material: fecal sample | place: Denmark | collected 2008
TCGGCATCCACCAGACGCTCACGCCGATCCACGCGGAGCTCCTCTCGCGCTACGGCGTCACGATCCTCCTGCCCGTGCTCGCCATGGCCGGCGCGGGACAGGTCGGCGCGAGCTTTGCCGTCTACTGCAAGACGAAGAACCACTTCCTCAAGAAGACGATTGCCTCGGCACTGCCCGTCGGCATCATGGGTGTCGGTGAGCCTTTGATCTACGGCGTCACGCTGCCGCTCGGCAAGCCCTTCATCGGCGCCTGCATCGGTGGTGCCTGCGGCGGTGCCGTGCAGGCGCAGTTCATGGTCGGCGCCGCCACGCTCGGCATCTCCGGCCTGCCGCTCGCCGCAGCAACAGACCAGATCCCCGTCTACCTCTTAGGCCTCATCACAGCCTACATCGGCGGCTTCATCGCAACGTGGCTCATCGGCTTCGATGACCCGCCAGAGGAAAAATGACAACCTTCCCCTGTCAGACGCATATGCAAACAGAAAGGGAGTTTTACATGGATATGGATAATGGAATCTCGCTCTATCCCGGCCTCGACAACACGCCAGCGGAGAATCTGGCACTCTTGGAAGAGGCCGCGCATGATGGCATCCGGCGCATCTTCACCTCACTGCACATCCCTGAGACGGATGTCAGCGCACTCAAGCAGGAGATCGGCACGCTGCTGCAGGCGGCGCGCCGCCACGGCATGGAAGTCATCTCCGACGTCTCGCCGGCGACCTGCCAGCTGCTCGACCTGCCCGACTTCAACCCGACTTCATTCCGCATGCTCGGCATTACGACGCTGCGCCTCGACTACGGCTTCTCCGCCGAGGAGATCGCGCGCCTCACGCACCGCTTCCCCGAGATGCGCTTCCAACTCAACGCCTCGACGATCACACGACGCATCCTCAAGGAGCTGCAGGATGCCGGCACGGACTTCTCGCGCATCGATGCCCTGCACAACTTCTACCCGCGCCGCGGTACAGGCCTCAGCGAGCAGAGCCTCGTCCACGCCAACATCCTGCTGCACCGCTACGGCATCCGCGTCGGCGCCTTCGTCGCGAGCCAGGGGCGCCGGCGCTCGCCGCTCAAGGACGGCCTGCCGACACTAGAAGAGCACCGCGACGAAGCGGCCGAGCTCTCCGCCCGCCACCTCGTCGCACTCGGCTGCGACTCCGTCTTCCTCGCCGACTCCCTGCCGACCGATGAAGAAATCCAGGCCATCGGCCATCTCCAGGGCGACCAGGTCACGCTGCACGCGCGCTACATGACGAAGGATCCCGTCCAGCGCGAACTCCTCGCCCACACCTTCACCGCGCGCCTCGACGAAGCGCGCGATGCCATCCGCGCGCAGGAGAGCCGCCGGCTGCTGCGCGAGATGCACGCCAGAGTCCTGCCCGACAACGCGACGACGCACCCCATAGGCGCCATCACCATCGACAACGAAGGCTACGGCCGCTACATGGGCGAACTCCAGATCATCCGCATGCCGCAACCAGCCGACCCGCGCACGAACGTCGCCGCCATGGTCGACGAGAGTGAGTGCAACCTGCTGCAGTACATCACACCGGGAAGAAAATTTTCGTTCCGGTTCGCCCCTGAAACTGATATAATATAACTATATACCCTATGCGAGAGGAAATACGAAACAAATGGACGATACCATCAAGAATGAAGACCGTTGCGCGCTCTGCGAGGTCAATCACCCGCATCCCGAGCGGATCCAATACGCACTGACCCACAAGCTCGACGACGAGACGAGCCTGCGCCTGTCGGAGCTCTTCAAGGTGCTCGGCGACAAGACGCGCATCAAGCTGCTCTCCTTGCTCGTTGTCGAAGAGGAGATGTGCGTCTGCGACATCGCCGAAGCCCTGCAGATGGGGCAGTCGGCCATCTCGCACCAGCTGCGCGTCCTGCGCACGGCCAGGCTCGTCAAGTACCGCAAGGACGGCAAGGAGGCCTGGTATTCCCTCGCAGATGACCATGTCGTCAAGCTCATGTGCCAGGGACTCGACCACGTGCGCGAATCCTGACACATCATCCCCGTTGACCCTTGTTACCCTTGGAAAGGACTCGATCGTATGCACAGGAGTCATCTCATGAAAACCGGCCTGCTTGCCGGACTCTTTTCCGTGCTGTTCTCAGCCACCGTCTTTGCCGCCCCCGTCCTCAAGATCAATTCCTCCGGACGCGACGTCATGCTACTGCAGCAGAAGCTCCAGAACGTCGGCTACACGATCAAGGACATCGACGGCATCTTCGGCGAAGAGACGAAGCGCGTCGTCACGCAGTTCCAGAAGGACAACAACCTGCGCGCGACAGGCGTCGTCAACAACGCGACCTGGCGCGCCCTCAAAGATACAAAGTCCATCCACCACGGCTCAATCAAGGATAAGGAAGCCCTGCTCGAGCGCCTGAAGAGCACGGCGCCGAACTACGGCCCGACCGTGCCCAACAATAAGCCGATCCTCGAGCGCAGCAAGGTCAGCAGCATCATCTCGACAGCCAAGTCCTACATCGGCGTGCCCTACAGCTTCGGCGGCGCGACGCCAAAGGCCTTTGACTGCTCCGGCTATCTGCAGTATGTCTTCGGCAAGAACGGCATCAGCATCCCGCGTCTCGCCGACGACCAGTACCGCCTCGGCCTGCGCACGACGAGCAAGAGCCAGCTCGAGCCTGGCGACCTCGTCTTCTTCACCACCTACGAGCCCGGCCCCTCCCACTGCGGCATCTACCTCGGCAACGACCAGTTCATCCACGCCTCCTCCAGCCGCGGCGTCCGCATCGACAGCCTGTCCAACAGCTACTGGCAGCCGCGCTACATCGGCGGCAAACACATCATCAAATAATAGTTAGATTTTGTCATGTGGTAGAATACAAAACGACACGCATGGATACAGAGAATCCTTGCGTGTCGTTTTATTTTATGCTTCTTCTAGCTTCATTACCAATTCATTTATGAATTTTTTGTACTTCTCACCATTCGTTTCGTCTTCCTCTTCTATGGAACTGGCTATCTGATCTATACTTAAGTCTTCCGACTGGATAAGCATATACTGGATAAGTTCATAGATGAATCGCGCATCTTCTGTTACTTTATTAATATTCTTGTCTTTATCATCCATTTGCCCAATATAAGTATTCAATGCACTCATCAGAAAATCCATCAGATTCCTGCCCATGCATTCAAAACTGCTTGTATCATTTCTAACAACAAAAAATTGATCGTTTTTCCATACTTGATAATGCCCCAAGCCTTGATCTCTCAAAAATTGATTGAAAGCATCCTGATCAATATTGAACTCACTGCACATATCAATGGCTCCTTTCAGGCGTCACTTATTCAATTTGTCCATAATCGCCTTGAACTGTTCTCGCATCTCTTCATTTGCCTTCTTAAGAGATTCAATTTCCTTGGACTGTTCATCCAGCTGAGCGGACTGCTTCTGGATAATCTGGGCCATCTGCTTCTTGCTCAGCGTCGGAGCTCCAGAACCGCCAGGACCGAATTTGATGGTAATGCCTGCGCTGATACCGGGGTCGCCATTGCCAAGCGATGCGCCCAGATTCATCATGCAGTTCTCGTCCGGCTGATAGAAGGCACCAACTGCGGCTGCATTGGCGTTATGATAGTGGCCATAGCCGATGCCGAACTGCAGTTTATCGTCGGAATCGAACTCTATCGGCTTCAATGCCGCCAAGGCATTGCTGCTCGCTGCGGCACGGCTGATGTCATTCCGGAGACTACCGTAGGCATGATTCATATCCTGATAGATCTGCTGCGTGTTGTCGTTGACATATGCTACATTAGCAGCGGACGACGGGTCGCGGACATCCGTCTTGACGCCGGTAACGACTCGATTCGTTCCTGCTCCAGACACATCGATGACAGTAGCCGAATCGTCTTTAGCTATGTTGACGATCTTGCCGTCGGACTTGACCAGTCCGTAGTTGCCCACGCCCTGAAGCGCCTCAAACACCTTGCCGCCCGAAATCAGGCCATGGTCGCCACGAGCGATATTGCCATTCCCTAACTTATCCTGCCAGTTCTTGACGTCGTCTGCCGACAGATTCGCCGCGCTCTTATCCACTTTCTGCGCCAGGTCATCCTTTATGATGTCTTTTACCGCAGTCTTGCCGGCATCCGTCAGGTTGCTCAAGCTTGTATCCGCCTTTCCCGCTATATCCGTCGTCAGCCCGCTGACCTTGCCATCAATCTCACTACGGTTATACGTCTCTGCCTTCGTGTAGACCGTTGACTTGTCGGCTTTCCGCGCCAGGTCATCCTTCATGATATCCTTCACTGCCGTCTTGCCTGCGTCCGTCAGGTTGCTCAGGTTCGTATCGGCTTTCCCTGCGATATAACTCGTCAGGCCGCTGACCTTGCTATCGACCTCGGTGCGATTATACGTCTCTGCCTTCGTATAGACCGATGTCTTGTCGGCCTTCTGCGACAGGTCATCCTTCATGATATCCTTCACCGCCGTCTTGCCTGCATCTGTCAGGTTGCTCAGGTTCGTGTCGGCCTTCTGAGTCATCTCAGTTTGCAGAGACGATACATTCTGATTCGTCGTGTTGAGCCGATTGGTCAGAGTGGTATCTGCATTTTGACGGGCTGTCGTTTCTGCGTTCAAGGCGGAGTAAACTGTACCGCCAGTCACCAGGCCCGTATCATCTGCTGCAATTTTTCCATCAGCAACAATCGATATCTTTTTGCGTTGCTGGCCAATCAAATTTGTCTTGGTCGCATCATCTTCTACCTTGACATGATCGCCTGCTACCAGATCCACCGTCTGTCCTACTGTAGCGACATCATGAGACGACTGACCATCTGCCACTTTGACAAGGCGGTTATAACCAGCTGTAGCATATGTTTTCTCCGTAATAATAGGGGCTCGCCCATAATCATTTGTGGTACTATCAACATTTTTGACAATATTACCCTCTGAATCCTTATCCGTACGTTGATACCATGTCACGGTATAACCAGAGACATCACCTGCATCATGGCCAAACGCAATCGTACCAGACTCATCCGTCGTACTCTGATAGCCTATCGCCGTACCATAGGAAACAGTAACGACAGAAGATGGTCCGACTGCAACAGCATTATTAATATCTTTTCCTGTTGAGCCGCCAATAACGACTGCATAATTTCCCTGTGCCAAACCATTCTCTCCGCCTATTGCTGAAGACATATATCCGAAAGCAACATTCCCATAACCTCCATTTACCGAGGCCCCAGTCCCGAAAGCTATATTATCAACACCTCCGTTTACTGAGGCATAAGAGCCTAAGGATTTGTTTCCAGAGCCTCCGCTTACCGTAGCATTCTCTCCCGAAGCTGTATTGATCATCCCTCCATTTACTGAGGAATGCCATCCCGAAGCTATATTCCTCTCACCTCCATTTACTGAGGAATGCCATCCCGAAGCTATATTCCTCTCGCCTCCACTTACTGACGCATACACTCCCGAAGCTGTATTATTCTGACCTCCACTTACCGTAGCACCCCCTCCGGAAGCTTTATTGTTCTCGCCCCCACTTACTGACGCATGCCATCCCGAAGCTGTATTACCATCACCTCCGCTCACCGCGGCACTCTCTCCTGAAGCTGTATTTCCAATACCTCCGCTTACTGTGGCATTCTTTCCTGAAGCTGTACTATTACTACCTCCGCTTACCGTGGCATTCTCTTTTAAAGCTGTATTGCCACTACCTCCGCTTACCGTAGCATTCTCTCCCGAAGCTGTATTTCCCTTGCCCCCACTTACCGTAGCATAATACCGTGAAGCTGTATTGCCCCTACCTCCACTTACCGTAGCACTCTCTCCCGAAGCTGTATTTCCCTCGCCCCCACTTACCGTAGCATAATACCATGAAGCTGTATTGTCACTACCTCCGCTCACTGAAGCATACGTTCCCAAGGCTTTATTGCTAATACCTCCACTCACCGAGGCATCCTCTCCTGAAGCCACATTGGTACTACTGCCAGCCAGGACTTTTCCTTCCGCTGCATATGCACTGCCGCTTATTTCACCTGCGACAAGCACGCCTGCGGCAAGGGCTGCGAAGATCTGCTGTTTGGTGCTATGTGCTTTGCCATGGGCATGGGTGGTCTCGGCTACGGCCACATAGGTATTGCGCACGGCGGACCAGATGACTTTGTAGATTCGATTCATAGGAGACATCCTCTCTAACTCTTCCCTTAAGCAAAAATTGCATTATTCTTGCGATTCAATAAAACTTTACTGAAATTATAGCACAACAATCCCCCCCTACAAGACAAAGTTAACTTTTGCATAACAGAATGCTTTTAATAAAAAAGAACGCATCTGACAATCTGTCAAATGCGTTCTGCGTTTTCTGTTCAAAAGGTACTCATATCATGCGCAAGAAGGCCTCATGCAGCCGCGTGTCGTGGCCGACTTCGGGATGGAAAGCCAGGGCCAGCTGGTAGCCGTAGCGCACGGCGGTGACATGGCCCGCCGTCTCGGATAGCACCTCGACTTCGGGGCTGACCTGCTCGATGTAGGGTGCTCGGATGAAGTTCTGGCGCATGGGGCCGATGTGGCGGACATCCGCCTCGGTGATGAAGCTGCCGAGCTGGCGGCCGTAGGCGTTGCGGCGCACGGTGACGGGCAGCGTTTCAAAGCACGTGCGTCTGTCGTTGCTCAGGTGCTCGGCCAGCAGGATGAGGCCGGCGCACGTCGCGAGCACGGGCATGCCCTGCTCGATCCACGACTTGATGGGCGCGAGCATGCCGCTATCCATCAGGATCTTGCGCTGGACTGTGCTCTCGCCGCCCGGCAGCACGAGGGCGTCGGGCTTTTCCTGAAGGTCTGTTCGATTGCGCAGCTCATGGCATTCGGCACCGAGCGCACCGAGCATTGCCTCATGCTCGGCAAAGGCGCCCTGCACGGCGAGCACGCCGATTCTCTTTGCCATATCATTTCCCCCTCTCGGCCATCAGGAGCTCGATCTCCTCTTCGTTGATGCCGACCATCGCCTCGCCGAGGTCTTCGGAAAGCTCCGCAATGATCTTCGGGTCCTCGTAGTTCGTCACGGCCTGCACGATGGCACGGGCACGCTTCGCCGGATTGCCCGACTTGAAGATGCCCGAGCCGACGAAGACGCCCTCGGCGCCGAGCTGCATCATCAGCGCGGCATCGGCAGGCGTCGCGACGCCGCCCGCGGCGAAGTTGACGACTGGCAGGCGACCGTTGTCGTGGACGTACTGGACGAGTGCGTACGGCACAGCGAGTGCCTTGGCCGCTTCGAAGAGCTCATCCTCGCGCTTTGCCGTCAGCGCGGCAATCTGGGCATTGATCTTGCGCATGTGGCGCACGGCCTGCACGACATCGCCCGTGCCCGGCTCACCTTTCGTGCGGATCATCGAGGCACCCTCGGCAATGCGGCGCAGCGCCTCGCCGAGGTCGCGGGCGCCGCAGACGAATGGCACGCGGAACTTATGCTTGTCGATATGGTAGACGTCATCGGCTGGCGAGAGTACCTCGCTCTCGTCGATGTAGTCGATCTCGATGGCCTCGAGCACCTGCGCCTCGACAAAGTGGCCGATGCGGCACTTGGCCATGACGGGGATGGAAACGGCCTGCTGGATGCCCTTGATCATCTTCGGGTCGCTCATGCGCGAGACACCGCCCGCCGCGCGGATGTCAGCCGGGATGCGCTCGAGCGCCATGACGGCACACGCACCGGCTTCCTCCGCAATCTTCGCCTGTTCCGGCGTCGTGACGTCCATGATGACGCCGCCCTTGAGCATCTAGGCGAGCTGCTTGTTGAGTTCATAGCGATCATCGCGATTGTCTAGTTGTTCTGCCATATACTTCCTTCCTCTCTTGCTGCACTGGAATGATTACGCTCTCCAGTATACGCCTTTCTGGCTCTACCAAAAGTCTCAATCCATTTTATTTTCGCAAGGTCAAAAAACAAGATCAGTCCACCGTCCGACAGAACGACAGAGAAATCTGACCTGCCAGACAAGAATGGACTGACCTTATCATAGAAGCAAGGAAGCAGGGCGATAGAGGCAACACTGAACGCAGTGATGCAAGGCAGCAAGGCGGCGGGACTCAACGCTCCGCTCATGGCCATCCCTTCCCTCTGGCTATCGCACACGCTCATCACGGCACACAAAAACGCTGACAGCAATTGCCAGCGTTTTTTGTTTGCATATCCTATGTGGCCTATGTGGCTTAAGACGTAGACAGTGGCTTGGCCGCAGGGTGGGAGGGCCCATAAGCGAAGCATTGCCCGACTGCGTCAAGAATCTTTTTTTACCCGACCAGAATCCTGCCAAAAGAGCGTCGTTCAAGCGAAGCGCGTTTAGCTCTTTTGGCAGGATATATTTGATGGGTAAAAAAAGATTCAGCAGTCGGGCTAAGCGTAGTGTTGGGTCCTCCCGCCCTGCGGCCACTCCGCGCAGTGCTGGCCAGCCTCGTCCCGTCGGCGTCAACTTTGCAAAAACTCAGCGGCGGCTCTCTGCCACTGCCTTGAAGGCCCTGCCTGCCGCCTCGATCGTGCGGTCGATGTCTTCATCACTGTGTGCGCCGGACATGAAGAGCGTCTCGAACTGCGACGGGGCGAGGTAGATGCCCTGCTCGAGCATGCTCTTGAACCAGACCTTGAAGGCTTCCTGATCCGAAGCACACGAGTCATCGTAATTGTAGACCTCATGCTCGTTGAAGAAGATGCCGAACATCGAACCGGCCTGATGCGCCTGGATCGTGACGCCGGCTTCCTTGGCCTTCTCGAGCCAGCCGAGCAGGAGCTTCTTCGTCTTGAGCGTCAGCATGCGGCTGTAGTCCGCCTCGCCCGGCTCCGGCTCTGCCGTAATGATCTTGAGCGTCTCGATGCCGGCCGTCATCGCGAGCGGATTGCCCGAGAGCGTGCCCGCCTGGTAGACGGGGCCCGCCGGCGAGACCTTCATCATGATGTCGCGTCGTCCGCCGTAGGCCGCGACCGGCAGGGCGCCCCCCATGATCTTGCCGAGGCATGTGAGGTCCGGCGTGATGCCATAGGCCGACTGTGCGCCGCCGAGCGATGCGCGGAAGCCGCACATGACTTCATCGAAGATCAGGATCGTGCCGTGTGCCTGCGTGAGCTCGCGGATCTTGCGCAGGTAGCCCTGCTTCGGCGGCACGCAGCCCATATTGCCCGCGACCGGCTCGATGATGACCGCTGCGATCTCGTCGCCCATCTCATCCATGACCTTCGTGATGGCCTCGACATCATTGTAGGGTACCGAGATCGTGTCCGCCGCCGTGCCCTTCGTGACGCCAGGCGAACTCGGCACGCCGAACGTCGCCATGCCCGAACCGGCGTTGACGAGCAGGCTGTCGCTGTGGCCGTGGGAGCAGCCGATGAACTTGACGATCTTATCGCGCCCTGTGTAGCCGCGCGCCAAGCGCAGCGCGCTCATCGTCGCCTCCGTGCCCGAGTTGACCATGCGGATGACCTCGATGGATGGGTAGACCTGCATGACGAGCTTCGCGAGCGCCGACTCTAAGAGCGTCGGCGCACCGTAGCTCGTGCCGCGCGTCGCCGCTTCCTGCAGCGCCTTGACGACGTTCGGATGCGCGTGACCGACGACCATCGGGCCCCACGACCCCACGTAGTCGATGTATTCATTGCCGTCGATGTCGAAGATGCGGTCCCCCTTCGCCTTCGCGATGAACGGCGGGTTGCAGTCGACATTGGCGTACGAGCGGACCGGGCTGTTGACGCCGCCCGGCATGAGCGTCTTGGCTTCGTTGAAAGCCGCCAGAGATTTTTCGAGATTCAGCATACCTTACTCCTCTTCCTTGAGCCACTTTGCCGCATCCAGTGCGTGGTACGTGATGATGATGTCCGCACCGGCGCGCTTCATGCTCGTCAGCGTCTCGAGCACGATGCGCTTCTCGTCGATCCAGCCGTTCGCCGCCGCAGCCTTGACCATCGCGTACTCGCCGCTGACGTTGTAGACGGCGACTGGATGATGGATGTGGTCGCGGACCTGGCGCACGACATCGAGGTAGGCGAGTGCCGGCTTGACCATGATGATGTCAGCGCCTTCCATGAGGTCGAGGTCGACTTCCTTGAGGGCCTCGCGCGCATTGGCCGGATCCATCTGGTACTGGCGGCGGTCGCCGAACTGCGGCGCACTGTCAGCTGCATCGCGGAACGGGCCATAGTAGCCCGAAGCGTACTTGACGGCGTAGCTCATGATGGAGACGTTGATGAAGCCATGCGCGTCGAGCGCTTCGCGGATGGCGGCGACGCGGCCGTCCATCATGTCGGACGGCGCGATGATGTCAGCGCCGGCCTCAGCCTGCGAGACAGCGACCTTCTGCAGGAGTTTGAGCGTCTTGTCGTTGTCGACGTAGTGGCCTTCGAGATGGCCGCAGTGACCGTGCGTCGTGTACTGGCAGAGGCAGACATCGCCGACGATCATGAGCTCTGGCACCGCGGCCTTGATGGCCTTGATGGCGCGCTGCACCGGGCTCGTCGGGTCCCAGGCCGAAGAGCCGTCTGCATCCTTGTACTCCGGCAGGCCGAAGACCTCGACAGCGGGGATGCCGAGCGATGCAATCTCCTTGGCGAGCTCGACCGCATTGTCGACCGAGAGATGGTAGCAGTTCGGCATGCTCGGGATCTCTTCCTTGACATGCTCCCCCGGGACAACGAAGATCGGGTAGACGAAATCCTTCACCGAGAGAGTCGTCTCCCGGACCATGGCGCGCATGGCCGGCGTGATGCGCATGCGGCGCGGACGAAGCTTCTGGTTATACATAACAACATCTCCTAAATACATAGATGTCTGGCAGATACCTGCCATGGCAATCGCAGAACAGAATGAAGTCGGCTCTCGCCTTTGCTCAGACGAGGCTTTCGCGCATGGCATCGACGAGACCTTCGATGGTGTACGTCGAAGCCACGATGGCAGGCTCGATGCCGTGCCGACGGGCCG
>ULRP01076916.1_pt1 | contig 10940 bp, 11 predicted proteins | sample 1955521 | NCBI WGS metagenome assembly ULRP01 (sample SAMEA4835685, study PRJEB28245) | human gut metagenome | biome: gut microbiome; material: fecal sample | place: Denmark | collected 2008
GAGCCGCCGCCGATGCCCACCTTGATGAAATCGGCGCCGCAATCGGCAAGGAAGCGGAAGCCATCTGCGTCCACAACGTTTCCCGCGCCGACCTTGACGGTTTCGCCGTATTTGTCGCGTACCCATTGAATCGTGCGCTTCTGCCATTCGGAAAAGCCTTCGGAAGAGTCGATGCACAGCACATCGGCACCGGCTTCCACAAGAGCGGGGATACGCTCCGCATAGTCGCGGGTATTGATACCTGCGCCGACAATATAGCGTTTTTTCGCGTCCAGAAGTTCCAGGGGATTCAGTTTATGCTGGTCGTAATCCTTGCGGAAAACAAAACACGAAAGCGTTCCGTCTTTACGCACAATCGGAAGAGAATTCAGTTTATGATCCCAGATAATGTCGTTTGCTTCTTTCAGGGTCGTTCCCTCGGGTGCCGTGACAAGTTTTTCGCGCGAAGTCATGAACGACGAGACTTTTTCATCGGGATTCATGCGGCTGACCCGGTAATCGCGGCTGGTCACAATGCCGAGCAGTTTTCCGTCCGGCGTGCCGTCTTCCGTAACGGCAACCGTCGAATGTCCCGTCATAGATTTCAGATCCAGCACGTCGGCAAGAGTGGCGTCGGGTCTTATGTTGGAATCGCTTTTTACAAAACCGGCCTTATAGCCTTTTACGCGTGCGACCATGGCCGCCTCGTCCGCAATCGACTGCGAACCGTAAATAAAGGAAACGCCGCCCTCGGTTGCGAGCGCAATCGCCAGTTTGTCTCCGGATACCGCCTGCATAATGGCGGACACCATCGGAATATTGAGGCTGATCGCCGGTTCTTCACCGCTCCGGTAACGGACAAGCGGCGTCTTCAGGGACACGTTCGTCGGAATACATTCCGCCGAAGAATAGCCGGGGACAAGCAGATATTCATTGAATGTGCGGGACGGTTCGTCGTAAAAATAAGCCATACATTTCTCTCCTTCGCCAACTTCTATATGATTCTTTATAAAATATTTTGTCTATTATAACACCGCCGCGACAACCTGTCAAGAGACCGTTCGCGCTTTTTCGCAATTTTCGGCAGGATTCCCCTATAAAGAAAACGACCCATGGCGCATGGGTCGTTTTTCCCGGATTCAGTCCGCCTGTTTTCCGGTCGGTTTTTTCAGCATGCGGAGCCAAAGCCGCGAAAGGATTGCGGACGGCAAAAGTTTGGACAAAAGATGCTGGAACTTCGTAAAACCGTTCGTCACGCAGTAAAATTTTCCTTTTGACGCATTGCGGACGCATTTTTCCGCCACAGCCGGAGCCGAAAGCAAAGGGGTATATTTTTTCGGCGTTCTGACACCGTTCTCCGTATTCTCGGCTTTTCCGAGGAACTCGGTCTCCACCCAGCCGGGGCAGAGACAGGTGACATAAACGCCTGCCGCGCGCGCTTCAAAACGAAGCGCCTTGGCATAATGCAAAACAAAAGCTTTGGTCGACGCATAGATATTGAATCCGGGGAGCGCGGTAAAACAGGAGGCGCTTCCGAGCAGGATCACATGGCCGCCCTTTTCCATCAAAGGCAAAAAGCGCTGCGTAAGCACAACCGTCGCCTTTACGTTCAGGTCGATCATGTTGGTTACCGTTCTTTCTTCGACCTGACGGTAATCGCCGAATACGCCGAATCCCGCGGCGCTGACAAACCATCTGATGGAGCCGGCCGCCGTCTTCACGGCGTTGCTCACCGCAGAAAGTCCCTCCGCGGTCAAAAGATCGGCGGGAACGATCTCCACCTGTTTTGCCCCCTCAGAAAGCAGTTCTTCTTTCAGGGACAACAACCTTTCCGTGCGGCGGGCAACAATATAAAACACATCGGCTTTTTTCTGTCGGCAAAGGCATTTCGCCAGTTCCATACCAATGCCGGACGACGCTCCCGTGATGACTGCTGTGGCCATATAATCCTCCTTAATGTAAACCATACATTACAATTATAAGATTTTACTGTATCGTGCTTTGAAATGCGAACGCGCGGCCGAGAATCACAGCCTGACGTCTTTTGCCGCCCGTCAGAACGATCGGCGCATGTTGCGGATTTTCCGCGATCAGAACGATTTTCTTTTCTTCGGGATAATCATAAAACCGCCGGATATACGTCGTGCCTTCGTAAACGACCGCCGCCACGTCGCCGTTACCGACTTCGGCGCGCTCGAAAAACACAATGTCTCCTTTATGGATCCGCGCTCCCGCCATACTGTCGTCGGGAATAGTGAAATAAAAGTCCGCCTGCTCGCCGAAGCCGGGAAGTTTTCTCTGCGCCGGAAGCACATCGGCGTATCCGTCAAGAACGGGCGGCTCCGCGCCGACGGCCACCACGCCGGCAGGATTTTTTCTTTTATCCGCCGTGCCTTCGGTAAAGAACGCAGGCGTGCAAAACTCATCCCCGTCGTAAAGCGGCTCGGACAACAGCTCCACCGTCTTGTCGGTATAACCCAACAATACCGCCGGCGTTGTTCCGAGGATTTCGGCCAGTTGCTCCAGTTTGTCATGCGGTATGGTGGCAATCTGACCGTTTTCATAGCGAAAAACAGTCTGTCGGGACACGCCGAGCTTTGATGCGAGTTCTTCCACCGTATATCCGCAGGTACGGCGCCTCATTCTGATGTTTTCTCCGAGTTTCATAGTCCTCTCCTAACAGAGGGGGAGAGATGCAAAAACGATCGGCGACCGGCCGTCCGTGGAAATTTCACAATGCCCCGAACCGTTTTTTATATTCCGTCTCCCTCTTTTCGGCACCGCTTTGACCGTGTGCCGTTTCATTGTATAATATTGTACCACTTCGTCACAAAAATTGCAACAGATTTTATAAAAAAATATTTTTGTTGCGTAAAATGCAACAAATCTATTGACAAACGACAAAATTCGCGTTATACTTGTTCACGTCGGAAATATTATCCTGTCCCGGAACTTGTTTCCGGATTATTTTTCGCCTTGTTTGTTGCATATTATGCAACAAACAAAATCGGTAAGAGGGATGAAGTAACCCGTTACGTTACGTTTTTGAACGGTACCGCAAAAGCTTAGCGCACGAAATTTCCGACAAAATCATACTCATATACAGAACTATGGAGGAACAAAATATATGTATCACTATCAACCCACCGCATATACCGAAGAACCGACGCTGTGGCGCGACGCCGAAGACGTCCGCGAGGAACTTTCGCTTCTGCATGTCGCCCTCACGCATGCCAGAACGCGTCTTGACGCACTGTATGCCTGCCGCGATGCCGTTCTGACCCACGCGGAAGAGGAAACGGAGGAAAAAGGAGCGGCCGCAGAGACTGTTGACAGCCTGCTGTGCGGCATTGAAGAAGCAGAGAGCGAAATCGACGGACTGCGCGAAGACATAAGCGATCTGAAAAACGAACTGGAGGACAGTCTTTACATGATCCGTGCCGGAAGGGAGGAGAGCGCACTGTGAAAAAGAATACCGTTATTCTTCCGCTCGACGTTGCACGCACCGTCGCTTCCCTCTGCAACGACTATGATCGCCGCGTTCACGAACTTGCTCTCCGCAAAAAGCCGGAAGCCGTTCTGAAACACTATGCTTATCTCAACGCCGCCATCGACGACGCTCTTGCCGAGGTGTGTGAAGAAAGCATACGCGAACCTATGCGGCGGGACATCGGCCTTATGCGCGGCCATCGCATGTCGCCGATCTATTATATATCGGAAAAGACTTATAAACTGCGCAAGCGCAACGCCAAATTACGTATCGCCGAAAAACTGCATCTGTTTTGACGACGCTTTTTCGCAAAATATGCGGCGCCCTATTGACAAACGGTGAAAGAAATGTTAAAATTCTTTTGCTTCAAGAGGGAGTAGTCGGCGATTTGCGTTATAAACGGCGTCATGACGGCCTTATCGGCTCGCTGTTATATTAAATGACAAGACTCTTATTGCATACCTGTGCGGTGTGTGATAAGAGTCTCTTGTTTTTTCGTATATTCCGCCGCTTTTCCCGTAATAATGACAAAAAGGAGTATTCTATGGATTTTTTCTCATTTCTTTACCAGAATGTCGCGGAGAATTTTGACCCACGTATGATCGCCATGTGGGCTATCGGCGGTCTCCTCATTTTCCTTGCCATCAAAAAGGATATGGAGCCGACCCTTCTTCTGCCGATCGGCTTCGGCGTTATCCTCGTCAACCTGCCGCTTTCGGGCGTCATCGGCGAAGAGGGGGCATTGCAGATCCTTTACAATGCCGGCATAGCCAATGAACTTTTCCCGCTCATTCTTTTCATCGGCGTCGGCGCCATGATCGACTTCGGCCCAATCCTTTCCAATCCGAAACTCATGCTGTTCGGCGCGGCCGCGCAGTTCGGTATCTTCTTCACGCTCTGCACGGCCTCCATGTTCTTCCCGTTGAAAGACGCCGCTTCCATCGCCACCATCGGCGCGGCAGACGGCCCGACCGCCATCGTCGTTGCGCAGATGCTGAATTCGCAATACCTCGGCGCCATCATGGTTGCTGCCTATTCTTATATGGCGCTGGTGCCGATCGTACAGCCTCCCGTCATCAAACTTCTGACAACAAAGAAAGAGCGTCTGATCCGTATGCCGTACAGACCGCAGAGTGTCTCCAAACTGACGCGTATTCTGTTTCCGATCGTCATCACCGTCATCGCCGGCCTCGTCTCTCCGAATTCCGTTGCGCTTGTCGGTTTCCTGATGTTCGGCAACCTTCTCCGTGAATGCGGCGTTCTGAACGCCCTGTCCGAAACGGCGCAGAAAGTCCTTGCCAATCTCGTTACCATCTTCCTCGGTATCACGATCGCCACGCAGATGGTTTACGATAAATTCCTGCAACCCGCAACGCTTCTGATTCTCGGACTCGGCCTTGTGGCGTTCATCTTCGACACTGCGGGCGGCGTTCTGTTTGCCAAATTCCTGAACCTCTTCCTGAAAGAAAAAATGAATCCCATGATCGGCGCGGCCGGCATTTCCGCTTTCCCGATGTCGGGCAGAGTGGTGCACAAAATGGGACTTGCGGAAGATAATCAGAATTTTCTTCTCATGCATTCCATGGGCGTCAATGTGTCGGGGCAGATTGCCTCGGTCATCGCGGGCGGCCTGATTCTCAATTTCTTTATGTAAAGCGGAAAGGAGTACTGTATGCCGTTACTGAATTTTGACGCCGGTCAGTTTGTCAAAAACCTCCCGTATCTCGGAAAAGGTATGCTCGGTATTTTCGTTGTGATCGGCCTCATCATCGCCGTCACCGCCCTCCTCAATACCGTTACAAACAAGCTGAACAAAAAATGAAAAAACGCCCGGCGACACATCGTCGGGCGTTTTCGCATAGTACCATTTATGACAACTATACTTCACAAAGAAAGCGCTTTTTAATTCATTTATTTTATACGGTCACTGACCGGGAAACGGAGAAAAAGCAATGAGACAATGTGGACTTTCGAGAAACGATCAACTGACGGAACAGGATTTTTCCGAAATGCATGACGCCGGCATCGGCATTATGGAACTGTCGCCGCGGCAGAACGAAGCGTATGACTTCCTGGATTTCGACCGCTATACCGCGCTCTCCGAAAAATACGCGGTGCGTATCCGCAGTTTTCATCTGCGCTTCGTCCCTTTTGAAACGCTGGATATTTCCGCCGTCGACGAAGAAGCAAGGACAAAAGCCGTAACATATCAGAAAAACAGCATGACGCTCGCGGCTGCGGCAGGCATCCGCCTGTTTGTCATTCATCCGAGCGGCGAACCCATCGCGGACGGTGAACGCCGTCTCCGTATGGAAGCGGCCAAGCGTTCGCTCGCCGCGTTGGCGGAACATGCCGCGCGCCTCGGCGCCACCGTTGCCGTCGAAGATCTGCCGCGCACCTGCCTCGGTCGTTCCTCGGACGAAATTCTGGAACTGATCGGCGTTGATGAACGGCTTCGCGTATGCTTTGACACCAATCACCTTCTGGGCGAGGATCCCTGCGACTTTGCGCGTAAAGTCGGGAAGAAGATTGTGACAACGCACGTATCCGATTACGATTTTGTCGACGAACGTCATTGGCTTCCGGGCGAAGGACGGATTGATTGGGTACGGCTCATTGACACGTTGGATGAAATCGGCTATGACGGCCCTCTCGTATACGAACTCGGCCTGAAAGCCCCCGCCACCATTTCCCGCCCGCGCGATCTTAACGCTTTTGATTTTGCGGAAAATTGCGTCGCTCTCGAAAAAAGGCTGAAACCGACCGTTATCGGGAAACCGCTTGTGTAATCCTCTCCATCGGGAAAGCGCGCGACCGCAGAAATCTGACGACTGCGCTTCGGCCGGAATCCTCTATTCTGAGGGAACAACCGTTGATAAAACCGACAGAGAAAGATACCTGATTCACCGCTCTCCGCCACGCGGCGATTAAGAGAGACGACGCAAAAAAGGGATATACGGACAAATGTCCGTATATCCCTTTTCCTTATCGGAGATATGGTTTTTAAGTTCCGCCCGCTTTCCGGTCAGTTCCACGCAACGCCGTTTCCATCGCAAACCGCCGTTACGGAAGTTTTTACGGAAACGCCGGCCGTCGTGTTGCCGAGAAGCACAACAAATCCGTTCATGGAAACGGGTGACTTCAGCGTTATGACATCGGACACGACAAGATAACTGCCGGCGGTGAGACTGACGGAGGCGGTTTTTCCTATTTCCGAGAAATTGCCGCACATGGTCGATTCCCGGCTCATACCGCCGCTCCTGCCGACGGCGCACACAAGGCCGCCCGTGTAACGGTAACCCGCCTCGGTATCAATGGAAGAATCGGCGTTACCCGTGGAAATAATCACCGACCGGCCTCCGGAAAAGAGTATCCCGTCGTAGGACGAACGGCTGTTGGAATCCACACCGTCGCCGCCGGCCAGCACATAAAGCGTTCCGCCGGAGATTACAATGCTTTCTCCGCTCGTACTCGTTCCGTTCAGACCGTCGTCGAACGAGATCACCGCAACATCGCCGCCGGATATTTCCACCGTTTCGCCTTCGATCCCCTCATAACTGCCCGTAATATTTACAGAACCTCCCGATACCGTTGCTTTGCCGTCGGCATGAATACCGTCGGCATTGCTGTAAAGGGTCAGGGTGCCTCCCGTAATCGTCACGTTGCCGAGCGGCGTTTCGCCGTTTTCAAGCGCCGTCCCGTTATCCGCATGCAGGCAATCATCGTAGGACTTCACCGTAACGGTTCCGGCGCCGATCGTGACGGCGTTCCCGGCCTTTATGCCTTTTGTGGAATAATCGCCTTTGTCGGTATTACCCTCGCTCATGCCGCCGGGGCCGCTCATGCCGCCCGCGCTTTGCTTCGTGTAATTCGTCCAGCCGAAACGTAAAGCGCCGCTTCTCACGCTGAGTGCGATGGTGTCGCAGGACGTATTGACCGACAGGCGTTCCGACGCGGCCGTATACGTCTCCTCCTGACCGGCCGTTTGCCCGTCCGCATATACGAACAGTTGCAGGTAACCGTAGCCGTCCGGCTTTTCTATTGGGTAATAGCGATAATTGCCGACGGTCTTGCAATCGGAAGAATGATACCACACGGCGTCGCCCGCATCGTTTGTATACTTCAGCGAATAGTGATATATATCGGACGTGAACCGGATATAGATCACACTTTCCGCCGTCGTACTCACTTCCTCGGAATACGGAGAGTATTTATCGGTATAGACCGACAGCGTAAGCGCGGCGTTACTCTCGTCCACCGTCACATCGTGCGCCGCGTCAATGCCGTCGCATGCCGCATAAACAGTGATATCTCCGCCCGACAGAACAACGTCTCCGCGCTGTTTCCCCTTGGAAGAAAGATCGCTGTTTTTCGTTTTGATACCGTCTCCCGTCCGCGCGACGAGAACCACCGTCCCGGATTTCACGGTCACGCTGTCGTTTCCTTTCAGCGCATTGTCTTCGCACGTCACCTGCAGCGACAGATTTTTCACAGACAGATCGTCTTTTGTGTGGATCCCGTTATTGTTCTGCGATACGATATATAATGCGCCCTTGCCCTCAATATCCAGATCGCAATCCGCATACACGGCCGCGGATATGCCGCTTTCGTCGACGGCATCGCGCATATCATAGATATAGTTTTCCGTATTTTTCTTTGCGGATATAGTGACTTTATCCGCGCCGATAAGCGTGATCGGCGCTTCCGTGTAAGAAGTCAGCGAAAGACCTGACAGAACAAGTTCCGTCTTATAATCCTCATTTCCGGAAAGCGTAATATTGCCGTAAAAGCTCCCCGACAGCGTATAAACGCTGTCCGCGTCAAAGCCGGAAAAAACTATGGTGTTCTCCGTAACCGTAAAGGCACCGGCTGTCCCGGACGTACAGGTTATCGTCACGGTGGCGGTCTCTCCGGTCACATCGTCCCGGTATGTGTAGGAATCTCCGTCCTGAGAGACAAAGCGATAATTGTGTTCTTCCTCATCAATTTCCACATCTTTTACGGCGGAAGTGTCCGCCGCATCGCTTTCCGTATCCGATCCGCTGTCGGAAGTCGCCGCGTCCGTGTTGCCGCAGGAAGTGACCGTCAGACACAATAAAGCCACCGCAAGGATAAGGGAAACAAAAGACAAAAATCTGCTCTTCAATACTTTTTTCATTTTTACACCCCATTTTCATTACAGACTGTTTTCGTCTTCGGCGCACCGGGAAAGCATTATCTCAAGGTTACCGTTTCTTACGCGGAGAGAATCGGTAAACGTCTTTTCCGAAACGCCGTTTTTCATGATTACGTCATAGGTGAGTTTATAAAGGCTGCCCATATTGGCTGTCTTCACGGCGACCAGCGTATGCGCGTCGGTGAATTCACCGAAAATATCGTGGAATACGCCGTCAAAATCCAGGTCTTCCGGGATCGTCACTTTCAGGCGGCGGCACCTGTCGCCGTTCTTTTTCCTTTCGGTTACCGTCGCGGCCAAAAGAAGCGCGGCGCACATGATGACGGTAAAAAGTACGGCGAACGCAAGATACCCCACGCCGACGATAAGCCCCGAACACATCGCCATAAAGATGGCGGCGATTTCCCGCGCCGTCCCGGGTGCGGAACGGAAGCGCACGAGGGAAAAGGCTCCCGCCACCGCCACACCGACGCCGACATTACCGTTCACCATCATAATGGTCACGGCAACGACTGCCGGCAGAAAGAACAGGGCCGCGCGCAGACTGCCGCTGCTCTTCATACGGTACGAAAAGGCAAACCAATACAGCACGCCTGTAAAAAGCGCGACGCCGACGCAGGCAACAAAAATTCCGACAGACACCGTATCGGCGGCATCGCTCGCAAAAACACTGTTAAACCATTCACGCATAGATCGGATTCTCCGTTTTCTTTTGATTTTCGGGGGTATTCGCCATAGCAAGATAAGCGCGACCGTACTTGGAAAAAGAGGTTTTGTATATTTTTTCACACGACAGGGTCTTCGTGAGCCAGAGCGGTATCGCCGATGCGGCTTTGATCTCCATCAGCGTAAAATCGCCGGAAAGAAGCGGTGCGCCGTAGGTGCCGGACGCAAGCGATACGTCGCGGTCGCGGTAACGTATTCCGGTATCAAACGTAATCCTGAGATCACGGTCGGCAAGACCGAAAAACGCTTCCCGCATATAAGACAACCCGACCGCCGCCGTTACCCGGTAAAATGAGAGAAAATACGCAATTTCCCGCGTCACCTGCGAATACGGCCGCGGTTCCGCGAGGAATTCGCACGCCGCACGGTATGTCATCGGTTCGCGCCGTTTATACACCACAGACTCATATTTCTTTTTCAGTTCCAGAAACACCGTATCGTCGTCTTTCGGTATCCCGTAACTGCGTAAACGCAATTTTTCTTTATATACGGGACGTTCGAGAGAACGGCGGATAAGACGGTGATCCGGCGTATCGAAATAAACGTTCAGAATCGTGCTTTTTCCGTATTCGTCCGCCGTCATACGTCCCGTCATGGCCGCGCGCACGGCGGCGTACTGCGCCGGCGTCAGAAGAAACTTCAGTTCGTATCGTTTGAAATATTTTGTGAATTCCATGGATGTTTTCCTCCATAAAACGGGGAATAAAGATTCATTTTACCGAAAAGCGCCCATGCCGCACAAAACGACGCCAGCGTCACCGACAGAATGAAAAGAACCACATATAACGTCCGCGCGCCGCCCGCGCTACCGTTTCCGTCCGGCATCGGCGCCCGGTCGCCCTCCGCAGGAGCGGCAGGGAAAGACGGTCGTTCATCGCCGGTAACGCCGTTATTTTCATCGTCGCCCGCCACGATCCGGTCGTCCGTGATCTCGTCCGTCGCGCCGGGAAGCGCCGGCGGTTGTTCCCCGTTACGGTCGCCGCCTTCCGCAAAACCGGGGGAAGGTCTTCCCGATATAAAAGATTCGTCATTCCGCGGATCCGTGCCGGCGGCCGCCGTCCCAGTACCGAATAAGCGAATACCCGAAAAAACGGCGGCGGCAACGGCGGTAAAAAACAGAACGCTCAGGATCACGTTTTTCATACAGCGTGTCATCGCAGGATACCCCTTTTCTTTTTTGATACCTCATTATAACCCGCCACCCTAAAGCCGCGCTAAAGAAAAGAAAGGTTATTGTCATTTTTTTGCTTGCCGTTTTCCCGTAAGGAAATATCCGGCACAGGGTACCGAAGAATCGCAAAAGTCCCCGGCACCGTATAACCGGCTGCCGGGGATCTCACTGTAAAAAATACCCTCCGTAAAAAGGAGGGCATTATATATCTTTTATAATGTATATCTTTATTTACATTTTATACGCTTTATTCTGCACGCAGAGTTACCCGGAAACCGATTACGTTTCTGTCTTTGCTGTACGCCTCGATCGTGCCGCGATGCTGTTCCACCGTTGCCTTTGCAATGGAAAGACCGATGCCGAAGCCGCTCCCCGCCGTACGGGCGCGGTCGGCGCGG